>VFQS010002517.1_pt1 | contig 14945 bp, 5 predicted proteins | sample 3512361 | NCBI WGS metagenome assembly VFQS01 (sample SAMN10412375, study PRJNA504923) | tailings metagenome | isolation source: Relicate 1 Philex TSF3 active mining | place: Philippines
GTAGTTAGTTCAATTGACAAGGCGGTTCCTGAAAGTTCTGAAATTACTAAAAAAGTTACGGACGCGGTTGACAAGATGAGTCAATTATTTACTCAAAAAGAATCAGGTAAAATAAGTCAGCAAGATTTTAGTAAACAAGTTGAAGAGTTAGAAAATAGTATAATGAAACAAGCAAGTAGCTTGGGTCAGACAGGTGTAGACGCATTAAAAGATTTATTACAAGATGCAAATAAAAAGATTACGGGTACAAGTGGAATTGAAAAAGAATTTAAAAACTTCATAAACGAAACTTTAGGTGCTACGGGTACTAAAACGAATAGTGCTGCGGAGGCGGTTAAATCTAAAGCTCAAGTTAAACCCCTATCTGAATCAGACATTTTAGGTGAAAATATACAATCAAAAATTACATCTAAACAAATTGAGTCAAAACAACCATCATCATATAATGTTAAAAATGATGTAACTGGAAGTATAAAAATTACAATTGACGGACCTGTTGGCGCAAATGGTTTAACACAACAACAACTAACACAAATATTCAATAGTGATGCGTTTAAACAATATGTTGCTGGTCTTGGAAAAGATACAAAAGGTTCAGGAGTTGTTACATATCAATGATAAAAAAATACCAATTAACCTATTTATTAATAAAGTTATAGATGGGTAGTCCATTAGATTATATTAGTACCGAAGGATTCAGAAAAAAACTGATGACGCGTAATTTAGTACCGTATGCTAAATCACCAAGTCCTGCGACCCCGCCAATTACATATGAAGTAGTTCAACAAGATATTTCAGTAATTGATAGTCCTGATTTTTTAATTGACACAACTTTCTTTGCCGACAAACAATACCCTTTAAATAAATGGGGTAATGAGGGAGGATATGAATTTGCACCTGATATTTCAGGAAATCTTAACACAGTATCAAACAAAGGTGAGTATGGTCCTGGTCAACAGGATGCTCATATTGTAGATACAGGATTTGCTGCGACTCAAAAGTGGAGACCACTAAACGCCTACTCAAGTTCTAACAACTTTGATGCGGGTGAGGCGGTTACAACTTTAGAGACGGTTAGACCTGACCAAGACAGACCACCAAATGGACAACCATACCCAACGTTTAACGCATCAACTTATCGTTCGGTTTCAATCTTATTAAGTCCTGACCCACTTGGTAGTAATGGTTTATTAAGTGCGGATTCATTTATTGCTCGTTTAGGTGCGAAAACTTTAAAGAGAGAATTTGAAGACCGAATTGGACGTGCAATCATTAGAGAGACCATTGGTAGGGCAAACATTCTTAATGTTAATAGTAGTACAAACCTTGTTAATATCTTAACAGGTAATGTTCCACTAATCGAACCTAACTATAATATTACGGTACCAAATAATCCGTTGGGGGCTGCAGCTCAATTTGCGTTGAGTCTTGCTGGTTCACAATTACCGTTCTCACCAATACCAGGTTCTTATTGGGACCCAAGTATTAATCCACCACAACCAACAACAATCCAACAAGCTCTGTTGGGTAATCCCTTGGCTGCGGGAGGTAAATTTATCAGTAATCTATTAGGCGCAGGTAAGACAGGTTCACAAATATTCTTTGAGAACACGGGACAAGGCCAAAAGTCTTTGTTGTTTAAGAATATTAACTTCAACAGATATAAGCCAAGTTACGACAGAACCGCAATCGATAGATTGGGTGGGGCTCTTGTTGGTACAAATACTAATAATGCCAACTACTATGTTGGTTCTACTACATCAGAACCATCAAGAATATTCTCACCATCAGGTTCATTACCAAATGACCCTTACGGTAATGAGGTACAAGCACCTGTTTATGGTCCTGAAGAACTTGCTCAGTTATATGAAGGTCCAAGTAAAGAAATTAGACTTGGTGCTAATGGACCTACATACAGTAACGGTGGGGGTATTGAAGGTGGATTCACATGGGTTTCACCTAAATACAAAGGTAATGCTGGTAAGAAAGTAGGTATTGGTGGTCAAATTACAAATGACGACGAGGACTTTAAACCATCATCATATAATACTACAGAGTCCACGGAAAGAACATTTAGAGAAGGTTCAATTCTTGATGATACACAGAGACTTATTGATAGCCAACCACAAGGTGGTAATCGTCTAAAACATGCGGGTAACGCAATTGACCAAGTTAGTAAAGTATTCAACGACGGATACAAAGAACTTACTAAAGGTTCAAGGGTATTAAGTTATGTTGGTGCGATTGGACAAGAAGTAGGGACTGAATATTGTCGTGTGTTTGCCAAAGATGTACCATATCTACAGTACAACGACTTACAAAAACAAGATGGTATTACCACTGAAGGTAGAAGATTCTCATGGTCAGTGTTAGATAAAACATATAACCTTAATATTGCACCAAACAAACAAGAAGGTGGACAAGACTCTACCAACATTATTGGTACGATGAATAATGGTTATGCGAAGAAATACATGTTCTCTTTGGAAAACTTGGCATGGGCAACATCAAATGCACCTGGTTATTCTGTATCTGATTTGGCGGTATGTGAAAGAGGTCCAAACGGAGGTCGAGTAATGTGGTTCCCACCATATAACCTAACTTTTAATGAGTCAGTTCAAGCAAGTTGGAATCAAAATGATTTCATCGGAAGACCCGAACCAATATATACTTACAAGAATACAAGTAGAACAGGTAGTTTAACATGGGATATTGTTGTTGACCACCCATCGGTATTGAATGTTATCGTTAATAAAGTTTTGGGTAATGAAACTAATAAGACAAGAATTGATGGAATATTAGATTCATTCTTTGCGGGATGTAGAAAGTATGACATTTACGAATTGGCTAAAAAATATTATACAATCAATCCAAATGATTTGTTCCAAATGCAACAAGCAATTACCTCGAAAGAGATAACAAAAGAACAAATGCAATATATTGTAAGTGAAATTACAACAACACCTGAAGCGGCTCAAGCTAATAGTGGTGGGGGAGCGACTGGTTCTGGAGGTAGTAATGGTAATGGTGGTATTAATCTAAAAGATTATGAACAAATCGGTTTCTATTTTGCAAACGATTATCCACTACCAAAAACCGCACCTAACTACAATGAAATGTATGATGAATATATTGGTGAAAAACCAACATATTTGAAAAAATCAAACGGACCTCAATTGGACGAATTTTACAATACGGTTATTACACCAAACTATAAAATTGCTCAACAATTGGCAATTGATGTTGCAGAACAAATTAAAAATAGTGAATCGGGTACTGTTACAATTTCAATTGACTCAAGTTGTTCGGCACCACAAACTGTGGCGTATAACAAATCTTTGTCGGCTAGAAGAATTGCATCTGTTATAAGATTCTTTAATGAAAATCCTGCAACAAAAAAATACATTGAAGAGAAAAGATTATTGGTTGTTAGTGGTACTGGTTTTGGTGAGGTTGCAACATCAGCACCGTTAAAATCTAAAAAGACACAAGAGCCATATTCGATTAGTGAAATGTCTCCTGCTCAGTCTGTAAACTGTACGGATACAAATCAAAATGCGGTTGGGGGTGACACACAAGTAGGTGCTAAAGACATTTATACTACACCTGCAATGTCATGTAGAAGAGCGTTTATATCAAAAATAGACAATCAGTTAAAGGCTCCAAGCCCAATTTTACCACCAAAGAAAACAACAGTTGTTACAGGTAATGTTGTCACTACAACAGAAACACAAACTCAAATAGAGAACGTTGCAGTTGTAAGAGATAATATCACAAAAAGAGTTTTAAGGTCATTACTATCTGAATGTGATTATTTTGAAGTTATTAAGGAAGAGACACCAATGGTGTTTGATAACCTTAAAGATAAACTTAAATTCTTCCAACCAGCCTTTCACGCAATAACACCTGAAGGTTTGAATACTCGATTAACATTCTTACAACAATGTATGAGACCAGGTGATACAATACCTGTCGTTAAATCGATAGGTGGTAAAGATGTTTTAGAATATAACAATGCAACTAACACTGCATTTGGTGCACCACCAGTATTGATATTGAGAATTGGTGATTTCTTTAACACTAAAATTATACCAACAAGTTTAAGTTTGGCTTATGAGCAATTGGATATTAACCCTGAAGGAATCGGGGTTCAACCTATGATTGCGAAAGTTACATTGGCATTTAATTTCGTGGGTGGTAGTGGATTGAAAGAGTCTGTTGATAAATTACAGAACGCATTAACGTTTAACTACTACGCTAATACTGAAATTTACGATGACAGAGCAGACCCAACTGACACAAGTTACCAAGTTTTAGATAAAGAATTTTTACAGTTTGCTGCGTTAAGTAACGTTGCACCACCAACCATAAATAATGCAGCTCCAAATAACGGACAATCAAATGAAAGTACTATTGGTACGGTTATTTCAAGTAGTGTTGTTGAATCTGGTGAAACAGGTACAATTACATATCAGACGTTTATGGATAACCTTGTTACTGAAACACAGACATACTTTACTAATGTTGTGAATAAAAACAGAGAAACTGTTAACCAATATAATAACGCTTTACGTCAACAATGGATGTTAGAAAGAAACTATACTGATGGTAGATTCTTGGTAACCGAATTAGATAATACTGTATTATTTGGTAAACCAACAGGATATCAAAAAAGAATTGATGATATATTTGAAGAGTTAATTGATGATGTGAAAAATGGGGATGAAGGTTTTATCAAGAGCGTTGTAGATTCTAATTTATTTACGACTAAAGTGGTAAGACAGTTAAAAGAAAATTATGTAAACATCCTTAAAAATAAAAAAGGAACATATCAAAACGCGGTTACAACAATAACCCAAAGCATGACAGACGTTCAACAATCGTATATTAAATTTATTGCTAAGGCTAATACTGTTCCTTATTTTGTTTCTGCAATTCCAAATAAAGGTAGTGATGGTAAACAAGAAAAAAACGGAAACGTAATTCCGTATATTACAATACCAACAACCGAAGTTGATAGTAGTTCACAAGGTGCTAGTGATACTTTAGTAGAATTAGTTAAGGACATTGAAAAAATTAGTAGTGGAATTACTGAATTCAATAAAGTGATTTGGGAGAAAAAAACATTCTTATATCCAAAGAATAATAAATTGTACCAAGGTTATTTAGTTTTTGGTCCAGGATATAAACTACCTGAAGGGCAAAAAGTTTTTGTACCATTTAGTGGTGGATTATTTTTAGACGCACCGTTTAGAAGAGTTTATATGTTATTATCTGATGATGTTGTTGATAGTAAAAAATATGAAACCTTTAAAAATGCGATGATTGCCAATATAATTAATAATCAGGGTTTAATTGGTGAGCAAATAAATGCAGATAATTTGAGAAAAAGTTTTGATGATTATTGGACTGTTAAGGCAAAACCAGCGTTTGTTGAGGAAAATGATATTACAAAAGAGTTTATAACTTGGGTTGAGAAAAATCAGTTACAAAACTTCTTAAAATATACACCATTCCCAAGCAAGAAAAGAAACTTTACATATACAACATACCAAGCAAAAGAAGAGGGTAGAATTAATTTGATTAAGGGGTTAGGCGCTTTGGAAAACCAAAACACAAATAATAAAACGTGGAACGATGAATATTCGAGTAACGCATGGATATCAAAAGTAAAATTTAACTAATGGCATATCAGTATTGGAATAGATATAGTGACTTTCTTATTAATGGTGAACAAACCGTGGTTCCGTTTGTGCAATTACCTCAAAAACCAACAGACAAATCTTACATATATAAAGTTGCCCGAAGTAGACTAGATGTAGTTTCTCAAGAGTATTACAACTCACCATATTTTGGATGGTTAATATTACAGGCCAACCCACAATTTGGTGGTTTAGAAAACAATATATTTGACGGTGCGGTATTGATTATTCCATATCCACTACTACCTTCATTACAGGATTATAAAGCCGCGTTAGAAAATTATTTTTATTATTATGGTAGGTAATAGACCAGGAGACAATAGTGGAAATGTATTAGTAGAATTTGATTACAACAACATAATTGTTGTTGACCCAAATAAAACTATTGATGCATTTGGAAACATTCGTGAAAGATTGGTTGACCATGAAAATATGGTTATGTTTGCCAACCTTGAAGCTGAAGTTTTGCCAAGAACAAAGTTGGCTGTTGGCGGAAGTCCTGAAGATACGGTCCAAACAATCTCGGTTGCCAAAATTAATTTTTTAAGACCAACTGAAGGAACCGCATTAACTACTGGTTATTATGACGAACTTACGGGTAAAAATACTAGAAACGGATTAGGTGATAATCAAATACGAGAACAATTAATTGACCCAAATAATGGGACAAGACCGTATAATAAAGTTTCAGTTGTAAATCCTGGAGGAACATCAAAAGATAATGGACTTTTAGGTATAACAAGTATTAATGTAACCACTAATACATCATTCATTCCAACGGTCACTATAGAATTAGAGGATGTTCAAGGAAGGGCTTTATTTCAATTAGGTGATAATTCACCATATGCTGCATTTTTTAACTTACCATACCCACCATTTTACCTAACACTTAAAGGGTATTATGGCCAGGCAATTAAGTATCAATTAAATCTAAAAACTTTTAACGCAAGATTTAATTCGTTCAGTGGTAATTACTCAATTAGTTTAGAGTTTGTTGGATATAAATTCAACATCTTGAATGAAATATCCATGGGACACTTATTGGCTGCACCACACATGTACAGTACAAGATTTGATATTTCAAAATCACCAACGTCTGCTGAAGGTGGTAATAAAAATATTGAGGCTCAAACAAAACAAAGTGCGACAATCGCTGGTCAAGCGAGTAATAGTCAAAGTAATGTTACTACCCAAATAGTTAGTGAAAAAGGTTATCAAAAAGTTATTGAGGTTTACAGTGAGTATAAGGCTAAAGGTTTAATAGACCCTGATTTTCCTGAATTAACTTTTGCTCAATTCATGAATTCTTTAGAGAATTTAGAAAAAAATATTATTAATACCTATACAAAAGTCGACGTTCAACCATTAACTAATATTCGAGCGTACAAAGAAGTGTTAAAAAATTACTACAACGAAATTTATGGTTCGGATACGTCTTGGTACAATATAAACATGAACCCAAAACCTATTGTGTTAAAAAATGGGACATATGTTTATGCGTTTAAGAGTGAACTTGATGTGACTAAACAACAAAGTGCTAGAACACTTTTAAGTGGTTATACAATTGAATATAATAAATTGTTGGCGGAAAATCCTACCTTAGGTGCGACAGGTCCCGCATCAATTAAAAATAGTATTGATTTTAATACCTTATTAGTGAATGTTACTCTTGATGATGTTGATTTAGAGAAGACAACAATAGAACAGAGCGGTAAGTTAGCACCTACCACTGCAGATACAAAAATAACTAAAACTTATTTAGAAAAAACATTATCACCTTCATTAGAGGTTACATTAAATCAAGAGTTAGTTACTAGTCCTGAAAAATCTGTAAATGTTGTAATACCACCTTTATTTATTTTTAAAAGTTCGTCAGTAACAAATTCATCAATTCCAAGATTTGAAAATTTAATATATCAAATGGAGGCGGAAGCCAATAGAAAGTTGACTGAGTATGAAACAAAACTTACTGCGGATTTTTCTAAAAAAATTGAAGACCCAACATTAGGTATTGGGTTTAAGCCTACTGTTAGAAATATTTCTGCAGTTGTCATGGCATCTGCGGAGGCGTTTATTCGATTAATGGATGAAGTTCACACTAATGCTTGGAATGTAAAATATGACCCTGTTAGAAGATTGGCAATTTTAGATAATCCATCGTCGGCACCTGGCACCGATACTGTTGATAATTATAAGACATCACAACAGTCCCAAAATCAAAATCAGGGTTTATCGACAGGTCAAATACCAGTATACCCATGGCCTCAATTTTTTGTTGAAACACCTGATGATAAGAAAGGTAGGTTCCAACTTAAATACATTGCAGACCCTTCAGTTGTGAACATTACTAAAGGTTATCTATATGATAAATGGCCTGAAGTAGAATTTGTTGAGGAATATATGAGAGGGTTAACTCAAAAGTTCAACCCACCTATTGCTCAAGTTCCCACAGATAGTCAGGCGACTACAAATATTATTAATATAAATGCGATTGAATACCCGTCAAATGGTGTTGCATATGCTAATAAAGAAGAGATTAAATTTTTCTATGAAATATGGGAGAGACAATTCTTAACTTCAAATTATTCTGGATTCATACGTGCAAATGGAAATCAATTAAGCCAATTAACTGAATTAGTTCTTAGTTCAGAAACAAGTAATATTGTAACTAGTTTAGGTGTTAGTTCACCTTTCTTAACTCTTAAACTTAAAAATTACGATATAACCGCTCAAAACTATGAACAGTTCCTTTCAAATATATCCAACCAAGGTACTGGTCGAGCATATCAAGAATATATAAGAGATTTTTTTGTAACACCTTATATTAGGAATTTAACGGAGAATTCATTCAACATTTTAACAACAAATGAATTAGGTAAAGAACCTCAAATAACTGCAAAGTATGAAGCTCTTGAACAGTTAGTTAAAAACGCAACTAATGACCCGTTAATAATTGACACATATCCATTTACGGACCCATCATGGGTTTCTGCGAACATGAGTCAAAGTGATAAAAATAAGGGTAATGACGTATATAATACAAAACAAGTACTAACTGTCTTTAAAGAAAGAAACGTAATATCTAACTTTAATAGTGTTTATAACTATACGACAAACAGACCTGTTACCAATTTTTCTTACCTAAATGTCTCTAACCCTGTTACTGAAGTTTTGGCAACAGGTTTGAATGTTTTTTATACAGGAAGAAAAAATCCCGATAAGTTTGTACCTACAGAAGGGTATGTTACTCACATAAAACCTATAGGTAATATCACCACTGAAACAACGACATCAATGTTGAATACACCATATATGGTGAATGCAATTCAAAATGGTGTTTATAATTGGAGGAAAAAAGATAAGTACCCGTATGTTCAAGCGGCTTATTTATTCATCAATTCCTTACCATTGGCGTCTTTAAAAGAACGATATCGTACAGATGGGGCATCAAGTGAATTGGATTATATTGCATCTTGTTTTAAGAAATTTGGCGCAATTCATAAAATGCCATATGCTTGGGTCCTTAAGATGGGTTCAGTATGGTACCGATATAAAACATTCAAATCAACAGGAGTTGACTTCTTGGATAGTGCTTGGACAAACTTTGACTATAAAACTAATTTTGACCCAATTACAAGTTCGGATACAAAGACATATAAATTTGAATTTGAGGGGGTAAAAAATATTACATTACAAAACGTAACTAACCCATCGACACCAAAAATACAAACAGGATTTTATCCTAAAGTTATTAATGACTTTAACGTATTTTATAATGGGTATGACTTATACAAAGATTATACTGACGCGGAAATACAGGCAAGTATTGGGGGAGGAATGAAAGTATATAACTTCACTAATTCCAATATTATACCTAGTGGTTCTATCGTTAATTTATTATCTGGTAATCCGCCACTTTCCACGATTCAAACATGGTCAGTAATTTTACCTGACACTGTAATGGATTTAGATGCTTTGTCGGGTAATTGTTCACCAAATCAAAATACCACGAGTATTAAATATTTTGTGGTTCCGTCATTTGGTTCACCCATCAATCAAGTTAATTCTGAGTTATTACAAAACAACATTCAAGTAATACCGTTTTTAGATAATCCATCAATCTATAATGGTTCTGTGAGAATGTTATGGTCGGCACCTAATTATGGATATTTTAACAACACAAGTATTGTTAAACCAAGTCCTGAAAAATATGTTAATAAAATTTTAACAGGTAACACTAAACAATCAGCTTTCAGATTTTTAGATTCTGATGAATACTCAAACATTGAAGAAATATTTTCAGTTTTTGATAAAAGTATTCTTGATAAGTTTGAGCAAGAATTTTTAAATTTCTGTAAACCAATTGCCGATATAGATTTAGGACCTCAAGTGGTAGTTCCTGTCGGTGAGTCACCCGTGGATAATAATGCGATATTTAGGAATTTCCAATACCTATTCAGAAGTTTAATGTCCATTAACGGTAATACTGACCAAACAAATACGGAATATTTTAATTCTGTTGCTAATACTCAATTATCATCTTTTTCCACAACAATTAAATCGTTTTTAGAATACGATGTTATCTTGAAGTATGGTAATCCTGCAAACTATAAACGTAGGATTGTTGACTCTTTCTTGGCGTCGAATGGAGGTCCTAATGTGGTTACAGACCCAATAGTGTTTAGTCCTTATGTTCCTAATACCTTACCATCATCAAATGGTACTATAACATTAGCCCAATCTAAAGCTCAATTTCCATCACAATGGTTAGCTTTGGAAACAGAAGTGGGATTTTCTACTATTAAGAATTTAGTCTATACAGACCAAGGTTCGTATATTACGGATTTCTTTATTGATAATAATATTGAATTTTCCGTTAATAATATTGTCCTATGTTCTCAGTTGATTAAACAATATGCGACTCAAAAGTTAATAACACCAACACTAAATAGTAGTGGATTTAAAACAAGACTTCAGACTTATTTGGATGGAACAACCTCCCTCCAAAATCTTTTCTTGAATCAAGTTTTAAACAGAGTTAGAGCTGACCTACCAAACCAACAACAACTTCCTGAAAAATCTATTCAAAGTGTTATTGATGGTCAACAAAGTAAAGTTGAAAACTACGAGGTATTCAAAGCTTTGAATGATAAATGGATTGCGGGTGGTGATTTCAGTACTAAAACATTATTTGAAGACTTCTTATTTTTGGATAGGGCATCAAGAAATATTGGAGATACTATCATCGTAGATATTTTTTCATTAAAAGATAGTTTGTTAGGTACAAAAACTTTTGAAGAGACTTCTTTGAATATGGAGATGAGTGTGTTTACATTCTTAAGTGGTATCTTAATTAAAAATAAGTTTAATGTTATGCCATTACCAGCATACGTAAACTTCTATAATGTCCAAGATGCGGATGGAACAACAATTTCACAAAATGCTGAAGGTTCATTACAGTTTGCTGATAACATGTGGGGTACGTTCTTGGATGTTGACTACAGAAAATCAAGTCCTAAAATGGTTTGTTTTTATGCTGGACTACCATCATCTCAATTAGACTTACCTAAAGGTAATGCTAGATTTAGAAGTGATGCGTTTGAATTAAGAAGGGCGTCTGAAAACCCACTAATTGAAAATCAATCAGGTAAAAAAGATTGGGCGGTATCTAATAGATGTGTTGGATTTAATGTTGATATTGGTACTAGAAATCAAAATATTTTCTATTCGTTTAGTGTATCCATGGACAGCGGTAAGGCAACTTCCGAAACTATTCAAGCTCAATTGGATATGGTTAATCAAGCGAATGGTAAAAATACTGCAACTCAGAATGTTGGTTTATATAACTTATATAAACGAAGAAGTTATAAGTGTACCATAGTTTGTTTTGGTAATGCGTTATTACAACCTACGATGTACTTTAATTTAAGACACGTACCAATGTTTAACGGACCTTATTTAATTACTGACGTTACACATACCATAACCGCTGGTGAGTTCCAAACTAGTTTTAGTGGTATCAGACAAGGTGTGTATGATTTACCTGCAATTGATACCTTACTTCAAAGTATTAATCAGAATCTTTTAACACAAATTGAAAGTGCAATTTTAACCAAAAAAGATAATGCACCTGACAAACCAATTACTAATATTAATAAGACAGCGTTGTTAACTCAACAAGGTGGTAATACCGCGGCTGCAGTTAATTCATGTACTAATAAATTAAATACAAATTATAGTACATGGGGTGATTTTAAAGAATCTGCAACTACAGGATTAACACCATTAGAATTAGCAGATGCAATTAGAAATAAGACAAATAATCCTGATTTACAAGTATTAATTTACTTAATGTGTTATATTAAAGTTTATAACAAAGATAAATTCTATGGTTATAATAATAACTTTGCGAATGTCGATTTAACAGTATATTGGGGACCAAGTACCAAATATTTTATACAAAAACAATCATCATGTGTTGAAGTGTCGAATTCTACGGGTACCCCAACATCAACACCAATTGCCAACTTTACAAACTTAGATGGTTTCTTGGACTTTATGATTGCAAGATTGACTCCAAATATTAATAGAATATTCTATGGTGAAAATGGTGAAGCACCATTAGGATTACCAAAATACTATGCTTGTTATTGGACACCTGCGACAAGTGCGAATCCTAATATATCCCCATCATATTTTGACAGTAATCAAAATGAATTTAAAACTTTATTTGATACGGTTAAAAAAGGTATTAAATCTGCAGGTGATGTACAATTAAATGTTGCTTCGGCAAACACAATTAAAACTGCGGGAGATAAACAAGCACAACAAATTGCGAATGGTGGTGCGGGTGCAACCAACAACTTGAACACAACCAACGCACCGTCACCATCATGTTTACCACCTAAAGTTACATCATTCTCACCATTAACTGGTGTGACAGGAACTATATTAAATCTTACAGGAACTGATTTAAGTGGAATAAGTGCGGTTACTGTAAATGGGGTTACAACAACTACAGGTATTACAATTAATAACTCAACTAATATTGTTGTTATTGTTCCATTCAGTAATACAATAGTACCTCAAAATAATACAATAAGTGTTGGAGGTATTCACGGTAGTGGTACAACTACAAGTACATTCACATATAATCCATTACAAAACACACCTGTACAAACTACAACAGTACCTGGTACATTACCAAACTCAAACACTCAACCACAACAAACAGGACCATTACCATTAATTGGTGTTACACAAAATGGTACGTATTTACTGAGCCAAGCGTCAATTGATGTTAGTGTTAATCCTGTATTGACATCATCTTATACTTTATTACCAACTCAAGTTCCACCTACTTTGAAATTCAAAGTAACTCAAACTAACACATCAAACAATGTAACTCAAACTTATACAGTATATGAAAGCGGACTGATTAGTTTAGGTTTAGGTTATTTTACATCACCATCTACTTTCTTCATGAATCAAAGTAATATACTTTCAGTCATTACTAGTAATTGGCAAACACCACCACCAAATTGTAATATTATTTGTGAGTTCACATTCAATGCCGAACCTTTATTAGTTTTGGCGACTCCACCACAAGAAGTTAGTCAGTTCTTCAAACTGAACATACAGTTATAATTTAACAAATAACGATATATTTATATAGAAACATTATTATGGACATTAAAACAGCATTAGACAACTACCTTGGTAAATCTACAAGATTTTCACAAGAAGATAACGGTGACGGTACTAAACAAGTTTGTGATTTAGATACTGGTGATTGTTACACTGTTAGAGAAAGAGACGGTCTTATTGAAAGAGCTGGTCACCAAACAACTGCCAATAGAAAAGTTAGAGTTGAAACGTCTAAAGGTATAAAGCAATTATTAAACGGCTAATACAATGAGTGTAGATAAAAAAATTTTAAGTGAAATTGAAAGATACAGAAGTATCAACAAATATATTATGGAACAGGCGACAGAACCTGCACCTGATGATTTAGCGGCACTTGCACCTGATGCAGGAGCGGCACCCCCACCTCCACCAGCTGAGGCGGGAGCAACTCCTCCACCTCCTCCTGGTGGTGAAGCGCCTGCAACTGACGCAGCGGCACCGGCAACCCCAATCGATGTGGATAGTGACCCTGAAGTTGAAAAAATTGATGATGAAGGAGAATCTATGGAAAAAGGTACTGAAGAAGGTGGTGATAGTGAAGAACTTGACATTACTGAATTGGTTACTGCTCAAAAAGATATTCAATCAAAACAAGAGGACTACTTTGAAAATTTGTTTGGACAATTAAATAAGTTGGAATCAAGATTGGGCGAGATGGATGCAATCATGAACAAATTAAATGCTCTTGAAAACAAAATTGAGAAGTATCGTGAAAAGACCCCTCAAGAAAAATTAGAATTAAGAAGTTATGATTCATATCCATTCAATCAAAAATTATCACAATTTTTTGATGATAAGTCTGAAGAAATGGAAAAAACAGGAAAAAATGATTATGTTTTAACACCTGATGACGTTACTGACATCAATGTTAATGATATAAAGAATTCTTTCCAAGGAGGTGGATTTGAAGATGAGTTCAAATACAAATAACAAACATTAACAAATGTGAAAGGTCGCTCAAAAGGCGACCTTTTTTTATTTGACAAAGTGGTAAAACTAGACTATAATTGTATGACAAATTAAAAACTTAAATATATAAAACATGATGAGTTCATTAGACGCCGTATTGGCACAGTACGAAAAAGCACAACAAGCAGGGGGCGGGGCCCAAAGTAAGATGTCGCAAGATGAAAGAATGAAAAAGTATTTCGCTTGTATCCTTAGTGATAAGGAAAAATCAGGACAACGTAGAGTACGTATCCTACCAACACATGATGGTTCTTCACCATTCAAAGAAGCATGGTACCACGAAATTCAAGTAGGTGGTCAGTGGAACAAATTTTATGACCCAGGAAAAAATGACAACGAGCGTTCACCTTTGAATGAGGTTTATGAGGAGTTGATGTCTACGGGTAAAGAATCCGACAAAGAATTGGCAAAACAATATAAATCACGTAAGTTTTACATCGTAAAAGTTATCGACCGTGATAACGAAGAGGATGGTGTAAAATTCTGGCGATTTAAACACAACTATAAGAATGATGGTATCTTGGATAAAATCATTCCGATTTGGAGAAACAAAGGTGATATTACTGACCCTGAAAAAGGTCGTGACCT
>VFQS010002522.1_pt1 | contig 14923 bp, 14 predicted proteins | sample 3512361 | NCBI WGS metagenome assembly VFQS01 (sample SAMN10412375, study PRJNA504923) | tailings metagenome | isolation source: Relicate 1 Philex TSF3 active mining | place: Philippines
ACCTATACTTCGTCCCACTGACCCTCTTACCTTCCACATCTTCTTCACTTGTCAATCATCATACGCGACCTTTGCCGCGTCTGCATAACTTAGTCACTTCCCCCTCTTTTGTCAACGCATTTTAACAAAAAATTAACAATATTTTTTGTTGGGCCCCACACAATGCTGCAGCACTGTTTAAAGCAATGCGATATATAACAAAGCAGAATTGTTCACTGGATCCTGTCCTTCGACGGAAGGACTGAGAAGAGAAATCTCTACAAAGCTGCTCATGCTACGAGAACAGAGCGTTGGGATCTCATCAACTTTTTCTTAAAAGTTATCGTTTAGGCTAACGCTAAGGGTTTAATTTGGGTGGTTTTTCATGAAAAAGTTGTTGGTGTGTTTGATCATGTTGATGGGTATAGGGCAGGTTTTTGGGCCAATTATGCCATCAGAAAGCTTGCAAGAGGCCGTTCTTTCTTTAGTACGTTCACAAAATATTACTGCGCTAATAAGAGCTGAAGCTCAATTACGCGAAGGAAGACTGGACATAAGCTCTGTTACAGGTTCATCAAGAATTGCAGGAACGTTACTATCTCATTTTAGAGATAGTGAAGGTAGAGATCAAAACCCCCGCAGCGCAACAACCATTGCCGAAGTACTAAAAGCAAGGCCTGATATTGAGGCAGGATACTTAACCCTCGACGAAAGTGGAAACTACATAGATCGTGATGAATGTTTACGCTCCGTATGCAGAAATATTGCAAGCACCATATCTGAGGAAAGAAATCGCGCTTTAGTTGCACTAATACGTGACACAGTTGCCGATAGTGCATATAAGCTATATGTTTTTCATGATTTGCTGCTGCTTGCAAATTATTATCCATCTGTTGAAGAAGCAACTACAGCTTTTTCAACGGCCTCAAAATCTTTTTCACAAACTGGTCTAGATCCCACATTAGATACCGAAGCCTTGATGGAATCGTTAGGGCTGGTTGTAATTCCTCATGGGCGCTCTCTGTTTGTTAAAGGAGAAATGCCTATTGTGAAAAAGAGTGATGCAAGAACGCGCGATATACTAAAAAAGCAAGAAGAGGAATTTGAACAAACTATCATAAAACAGGCAAGGGAAGAAGTTCGCAAATGGGAAGAAACAAAAGGCGCAGGAAAAATTCCTTTGTGCACAGAAAGCTTAACTAGCCCTGATCTTGCATTATCTAAGCGAATGGCAGAACCCATAGGTAAGCTAAATGAAAATTACACCCCGGCTCGCGGAATACTTGTTACTGAAGGAGAATACCGATCACCCCTCGAAAAAGACAAACGCAAACGGATAGTAGATATAGATACCCTCTATCAATTAGAAAGAGAAATATATGGAGATATAATAGACTTTGATTCTCTTATAAAATTACGTTCATTGGCAAAACTTGCTTTGCAACGTGAAACTGAACAACAAAAAAGCGCTGAAGAACAGGTCGCTGAACGACAAAAAGCTAAAGCTCTTGCCACAGATCTTTTAAAGCAGATAGAAAGCATTCCACAGATAACGTTTAATGGATTAAATCTAGTAGATGGCAGCTTTAGCGCATCAACGAGAGACAGCTCGTCTGATGCTCTCGGCTCAGGTAAAGGTGAGGAATATCTTGCTGGTAAGTAGATTTAATATCGATAACGCATTGGGTCCCGTTCTTCAACGGGAAGACTAAGGAAGAAAACTCTACAAAGCCTCAGGGTAATGGCGCAGCATTATTCACTGGATCCCGTCCTTCGCCGGGAAGACTAAGGAAAAAATGCTACTGCACGGCTCAAGATGGCGTGAATAATAAAAGCGGAATTATTCACTGGATCCCATCCTTCGATGGGAAGACTAAGGATGAGACTACAAAACTCAGGATGAAGAAGAGGCCTGTGCAGCTTTTTGGCTTTTTAAGAATTGTAGATACTTGCTGTAAACCAAAGGCAAAGAAGCCACGTAGACAAGAATCGCGGCGCTTAAAGTTGGCCAAGGCTCGCTATAGAGGCAACCAAGCAAAATAACAACCATTAACATCACCGGAATGGTGTGGTGCTGTTTGAAAGGAAGCTTTTTCAAGGAAAGAGTTGGAATGCGACTTACCATCAGCCATCCCACCGCGATCATAACAAAAGCAACCCCCACCTCATTGAAATGCACCGAAAAGGATTTTTCAAAAATGAGCGGGCTAAGGCACAAAAGTGCTGCTGCGGGAGCCGGTGCCCCTACGGAAAAGTGCTTTCCCCAGATTGGCATTTTCGTTTCATCATGCGCCATAACGTTGAACCGAGCTAAACGCAAGACCATGCAGACGCTGAAGAATAAAACAATAGCCCAACCAGGGTTACCTAAGCTGTGCAACGAAAAGAAATACATGACAAAAGCCGGTGCGATGCCAAAATTAATGACATCTGCAAAAGAATCAAGCTCAGCCCCAAAATGGCTTGACGTTCCAAGTAAACGCGCAAGCCTGCCGTCCACCCCGTCAAGAAAAGCGGCGAGCAAAATAGCGAAAATAGCTGCCTCCCAGTTTTCTTGCAGAGCAAAACGAATGCCGGTTATGCCCGAGCAAAGCGCTGTAACCGTAATAATATGCGGCAAAAGCGCGGCAAAAGGCTCAGCTTTTATGCGGCGTTCTTTTAATCTTTTGCGCAAGCGTCCCTTCAAGAGCCCTTTGCGCTTTTGGCCTAATTCTTTTTTGCGAAGAACCATTAACGCTTCACCCCACGACGCGCTGGCTCAGGGTTGTTGAGATCAAGCAAAATTGTTTCGCCTGCGATCATGCGCTGTCCCTCAACTACAAGAGGCTCCATACCTTCTGGCAAAAAGACATCCATGCGGCTTCCAAAACGTATCAGACCGAATACTTGACCTGTTTCCACCGCTTCATGCGCTGAAACATCACAACGAATACGCCTTGCTATAAGACCCGCAATCTGGGTAAAAGCTACACGTTCACCGGAAGCTGTATCCACAACTATTGTATTACGTTCGTTTTTATCACTCGCTTTATCGAATGAAGCGTTCAAAAATTGCCCTTCATGATAAATAACTTTCCGCACTGTTCCACCAATTGGAACACGGTTTACATGTACATCAAACACGTTAAGAAAAATGCTAACGCGCGTACGCTCCTTTTTACCAAGCTCATATTCAGCAGGCGGCACAACAGAAGCAATTTGACAGACAATTCCATCAGCTGGACTAACGATTAGCCCTTCGCTTATAGGCACAACCCTTGGAGGATTTCTAAAGAAATACATACACCATACGGTCAATACAGCACCAACCCATCCAAGGTTGGGGTTAATCATCGCCATGACAAAAGCAACGGCTGCAAAAATGGCAATAAATCTCCAGCCATCGATATGAATCATTTGCAAAATATTCGGCATTTTTAAACTTGTTTTAATTTCCTGCCCACTACAGTGCCGTGATTGCGCTAAATGTTCAAGAGGGAGAAATTAAAATTGAAAGAAAAAATAAAAATTTGCATTATTTAAATAAATAAAATTCAGATTAATTATTATTTAATAAATAAATACTATATTTATATTTGAATCTACAATAAATATATTGAAAATTTTTATGAGCAGAAGTTCCTTCCTAAAAATCTTTACCATAGGCGCACTGGCTATTTATAGCAGTTGCGCCTATGCGAAGATTGGGATTGTTTTTTTGCATGGTCTTGGTGGCAATGCCCAAAGTTGCAAAGAATGGATTAACTTTGCTTTAAAAAGTGGCATTCGTACTAACGCTGAGCAATGCGCTGTATATATTCCAGAAGCAAAAAATAATTCTTGGTTTGATGTAAACCCTTTACTGCCAGATCTTATTCGTATTTCTGACCCTTCTAACCAAACGCCGGAAAATATTGGTTCGCTTTTAAACAAAATCAAAGATATGGCTCCTCAGTTCAGGCATCTAAAAAGTGAAATCCAGCATTTTATGAAACGTGAAGGAATAAGCATAGAAAACTTGCATTTTGTTGGCTACTCACAAGGTGGAATTTTGGCACAATTGTTAGCGTACTCACTCCCTGAATCATGCGGAAGCTTGTGTTTTGCTGGCTGTCCATGGATTTGGATGCCTGGTGAAAAAATTCAAAAACCTTTGTCTATTGTAATGGCCATCAATAAAGATGATCCGTACTTCGGCAATGTATACTCCTACTCACGCAATATGTTTATGCAAAAAGTAGGCGCGATATGGTTTAGGAATGCAGTGCATGAAGTTATTAGCCAAGAAGGCGGCCATGAAATTTCTCATGCTGCTATGGTCGCGGGCACTCAGCATTTCAAAGAGATTCTCAAACTTGATTCTTAAATATGCATTTCAAAAATTGAACCTTAATGATAAATAACTTAGCCGCATACAGCCAAGTTTCATGAAAATAATAAATTTAATAATGCTTACATAATTAATACTATCCAACAGTGCAGCGATGCAAATCAATGCGTAGCTGATGCATCAACCTTTTGTTGAGCTTTAGGTGCTAGCCAAATGGCGGAAGCTGCAAAAATGAACGTAAGGGCCACAATCATAAATAGGTGGTTGGTCGCCAGCATCACGGCTTGATCTTGCAAGGCACGATCAAGCATCTGTAAAGGTACTGCCGCATCCAACACAGGAGACTGCAGTGCGGCAATATCGGGCACATTTAGTTTATCGACAAAGTCATGCCGTAACACGTTTGTATGATCTTCCCATGCGGTTGTAATCACCGATGTTGCTAGCGCTCCTGCCAGCGTGCGCACGAAGCTCATAAGACCAGCAGCTGACGCCATTTCTTCGGGCTTAACACTTGCAAGGGCCAGCGCTGTTAGAGGTACAAAGAAGAACGGCATTCCAGCACCTTGAAATAACATGGGCAAAGTGACTTGAAGTTGCGTCATATCGGTTGATCCAAATGACCTGTAAAGGGTAAGAAGGCCTAGCCACCCTACCCCGCAAAAGACAAGGATACGGTGATCGTATTTTGTGGTTAGGTTGGCAGCAATAGGGGCTGCGCAAACAGCAAAAATTCCTAGCGCTGCGGTGGTAAACCCTGACCAACCTGCGGTATAACCCATAAAATTTTGCAGCCATAAGGGCGTAAGGACGATGGAACAGTTAAAAGCACCAAACGCGAGACACAAGGTAAGCACACTTATGGAATAGCCTCGATGCCGAAAAACACGAAGATCAACAATAGGATGGGAATGGGTGAGTTCCCAAATTAAAAAGCAGGCAAAGCCAATTAAGAAAACAATGAAGAGGCCCCAAATAAAATGGGAGCCAAACCAATCATAGTTTTTGCCTTCATCGAGCATGATCTGCAGTGCTGCTACCCACACGATAAGTAATCCAAGACCGATGAAATCTACTTTGTGTTTAAAAATGGTTGATTCATAAGGTTTAAGAATATTCATTAAGACAAGGCTGCACACGATGGCTAAAGGAATATTGATAAAGAAAATAAAGCCCCAGCCCCAATTATCGCAAATATACCCACCCACGACAGGGCCTAAAACAGGCGCTACGAGTGTTGTCATCGCCCAAATACCCAAAGCAGCGCTTTTTTTCTCCTTAGGAAAGATTTGCATAAGCAAAGTTTGGGATAGAGGCATAAGCGGACCGCCAGCTAGGCCTTGGAGCACGCGCCCACTTACGAGCATACTGAGGCTATCCGCAAAACCGCAAAGAGCTGAAAATACGCCGAATAACAACATACATAAGGTAAAGACACGCACCGTACCAAAACGCATAGCTAACCAGCCAGTTAAAGGTACACTGACAGCTTCGGCTACTGCGTAAGACGTAATCACGTAGGTGCCTTCGGATAGAGAAACAGCGAGACCGCCAGCAATGTCGGATACCGACACGTTGGCAACGGTCATGTCTAATACGACAATAAAATTAGCAAAAGCCAGCAATAAAGCAGCAATGAGAAGAAGTGGGCCTTCTAGGGGTTTGGGGATGAGAGCGTCTTTCATACGCATGCTCCTCCTGTGAATATGGACCTCGCGATCAAGTCGCGGGGCGTCGGTGGAGGTGTCGTATCGTGGCTTGGCAGAAGAAATGACGTGCCGCGGCTTGACCGCGGTATCCAGGAATCATTCACCACATGGATTGGTGTACGTTGATGGATCCCCGGACTGCCGCGTGCACCCCCCGCCTTGCCAGGGATGACATACTCATTCTTTGCTTTTTTTGCTTTTTTCAAGAGCATCTCCTGAATACCATTATTCTTTTAATCCGACACATCGATATCAACAAGCATAGATAGGCCTACTTGGAGTGGATGTTTTTTTAATTCTTCAGGGTCGAGTTCAATTCTTACCGGCAGACGCTGCACGACTTTTATCCAGTTGCCTGTGGCGTTTTGTGCTGGAATCACGGCAAAGGCAGCACCTGTACCACCGGCAATGCCAGCAACCTTTCCATGATATTTAACGGACGAGCCGTAAAAATCCGCCATGAGCTTGACAGGTTGCCCCACTTTGACTTTGCGAAGCTGTACTTCTTTAAAGTTGGCGTTAACATACAATTCAAGACTTGGAACCACAGAAAGCAGCATAAAACCTGGTTGAACACGCTGCCCTAGCTGCACTTGGCGTTTTGCCACAACCCCATCAACGGGAGAACGTACGATGGTGCGGGCTAAGTCAACTTGCGCTTGCTTAAAAACAGCTTCTGCAGCCTGAAATACGGCTTTCGTTGCGCTGAAAGCATTTTTTGCATTGGTAATTTCTTCTGCTGAAACTGACCCAGTTTTTACAAGCGCTAGGCGGCGTTCATAGTCAATTTTTGCGCGCTCACAATCGGTTTGCGCTTTATCAAGTTCAGCTTGAGCTCGAATAAAAGCAAGCTTGGCGTCGGTATCATCGATGGTTACAAGGACATCGCCGGCTTTGACCACATCAGTATCTTTGCAGTGGACTTCTTTTATAGTGCCAGCAACAGCTGCTGAAATTTGGGCGATATCACCTGCCACGTAGGCGTTGTCGGTTGTAATGTGTTTTGAGCCAATTAAAACATAGTAGAGCAATACAAGAACAGTTATACCAGCAATGGAAGCACCCAATAGCTGAAAAAGAAGTTTACGTTTTTCTTCAGGTACTGCTTTTTGAAACTGCTGTTTTTTTTGGTGCAGCCCTTTTAGCAATTTGCCTTTCATTACGTTCATTTCTTTAAGTGTACGATTTTGCATTATAGAACCTCTGCCTTTGTTTTAGAGCCTTCCACTGGAATAGCTGCAATTTTGAATCCGCCCCCAAGCGCTTTAATGAGAGCTACATCTAGGATAAAGGCGCGAGCTTTGATTTGAGCCATGGCACGCCGCGCTGTAATTAAGCCGTCTTCAGCGCGAAGTACTTCTAAATAAGTTGAAAGCCCACCGTGGTAGCGACTTTTGGCAATTTTATGGGCTTTTTCTGCAGCTATAAGTGCTGCTTTTGTTTTTGATGTGCGTGTAGCTAAGGCTTTATGGCTGGTAATAGCGTCAGCTACCTCACGTAAAGCTTGAAGAATTGCTGATTCATAAGTAGAAAGCGTTGCATGGTAATCAGCATAAGATGCCATGTAAGCACTTTCAACACGCTTTTTATCGAAAATAGGTAAATGAATGGCTGGTCCAAACGACCCGATGGTTGAATCACTGCTTAAGAATGTTCCAAGACCAAGTGATTGATGCCCTATATAACCAGTGAGGTTGATATTAGGATAATAGCCGGCTTCGGCGATATTGATTTGGCTTGCTGCAGCTTTGACCATATGTTCAGCAGCAATAAGATCTGGTCGCCTGCTTATTAAATCAGCGGGAATTACTGTTGGCACGCCCTGAGGCACAAGGCTTGATAAATTGGGCGAAGTAATTGTTACTGCACGATCAGGAGTTGCCCCCACTAACACAACGAGTGCATTTTTGGTGAGATGAACGCGTTCATCTAATGAGGCATGCTCAGCTTCTGCCATTGCTAAATTGGATCGCGCTTGCTGAACTGTGCTTTCATTTTCCAGACCGTTTTTATGCCTTTTTTCAAATAAATCGAGCGTTTGTGCGCGCACCGACATAGTTTCTTGGGCGACTTCAAGTTCTTCAGAGTACTGCGCCAGATTTGCATAGGCCTCAGCAATGGCCGTGCTTAGGATAATTTTTGCTTGTTCAAACATGAGCTTTGCCGCTTCCACATTTGAAACAGCAGCGTTCAGCGTATCGGTGTTTTTACCCCAAAAATCGAGCTCATAAGAGAAATTCGCGTTTAGCATACCTAAATCACGAAAGCCCTTTGGCACAAAGTTTTTTGGCACGCCCATGTTGTAGCTTTGGCGAAATTTTGTAAGCGAGCCATCAATGGATGCTGAAGGAAGATACGAAGCGCCAGCTTTGATAGCTATTGCGTTGGCATTTTGTACGCGCGCCATGGCTTCCGTAATGCTTGGAGAATTTTCTAGTCCCTCCTCGATGAGCGTTGTTAGTTGCGTATCTTGGTAATCCTTCCACCAGTTATGGTTGGGATAGCTAACATTGTTACTTCCCTGCTTATAGGTGATAAGATCTTTGCGCAGTTCTGCCTTGGGCCCTAAATCGGGAGTAACCATACAGCCACTCAAAAAAAGCACTAGAATTAGGCTTAGAAAAAAAGAATGGCTCACTGTTCCCCTATTTTTTGATGCATACTCACACTTAGCCTACACTATTAAATGTTTACAAGATATTAATCGTGGCATTTTTCACGTGAGAGATTTTTGAGGCTAATTCTTGAAATATGATAACGAAATATATACATTATAAAGCAAATATTAGGTGGCATATTTCGGCCATATGAGCCTCGCAGTGATGACAAGAGAAAGCTTGCGAGAATAATTTTTTGGATCCCGCGGTCAAGCCGCGGGACGTCAGTTTTCTAGGTCGCAGGACGTCGATCTCTATTAATACCCCACCCGCACACCTAAGTCTCGAGTGCCTTCAGTGGCAACGCCAGTTAGCACATCGAGTAATTTTGCTGCATTAAAGTACTGCAAATTATCACTTAAGCTAGAGGAGCCATTAACCATCGCGATGGGCACTTCAGAGTTCCAGGCAAGTCTTATCGGCAAACTTAAGGAGCCTGCTAAATCAAGCTTACTGAGAATCAAATGACGCACACCATATCGCCTAATAAACTGCGTGTATTGATTTGCGAGACTTACACACCCATCACAAGGAACGACTAAGAGGGGATCGAATACAAGTTTTTCCACATAGGGGGTAATCCAGTCAATGTCTTTTGAGGAGCTTAGGTTTATTCCTTGGGTATCGATAAGTTTAATGATATCTGTTTGCGTACGAATGTTATCTTGTAAGGTTTTCCAACCTTCTTTACCAAAGTAATATGGCACATCTAGCTTAGCGGCATACGCTTGCAATAGACCCTGTCCTGAAGTTTTCAGGGTGTCCATATTGTAGATTTCAACAGGTCGTCCAGCTGCCTTTAAAAGAGCTGCGACTTTGGCTAAAATTTGGGTTTTTCCTACGCCATATGAGCCTAAAAAGACAACGGGTTTTATGGATAAAATTTTTCGCATCCATTGCGGCTCAAAATTTACGCATTCTGATAAAGATTCAGCGATGTTAATACCTGTGAGCGTTAAATAGGGGGAAAGTCTCTTTAGCCAGAAATCTTGAAAGTCTTGCCCTAAATAGTGATCAGTACAAATCTCTTCGACAATTTTAACGGCAGACAAAGGGTTATCGATAAGATTCTGGTCTTCTTTATTTTTTAGAGAAGGAATAATAATGGGTTTATCCCCATCAAATAGAGCAATGGTTACACGAACCTGATCCTTCATTTCTTCTGTGCGCTCAATGGCAACATCATCACCATAGCGTTTTTTGACTTCTGAGAGAGCCTCCTTTAAGGTAGGAGCCGTAATTGTAATTTTTTGCATATGTAAACCAAAATTTTACCGGTTGTGCGTTATCATGCTAATAATACTAAGTGTAAGAGTTATTTGATGAGTTTTACAATACGTTTGCTAATTTGGTTTAAAAGTCGGCTTGTAGGGCAAGATAGCTTTGGCAATCGTTATTATGAGGAAAGAGCCGATAAGGTTCCTGCTGGTAATAGACAAAGACGCTGGGTTGTCTATAAAGGGCATCATGAAGCAAGTAAAGTTCCTCCTGAGTGGCATGCATGGCTGCATTATAGAGCGGAGCAGCCACTACATGGTGAAGTGTATGCTTGGCAAAAACCGCATCAGCCTAACTTTACAGGCACACCTTTAGCGCACACCCAAGAAAAACGAGAAGCAAAAATACTGAAATTAACCCCCAAAGCAAAACGTTCGTACGAACCTTGGAATCCCAATGGATGAAGAACATTACGACGTAACCGCAGAGGAACATCATCAAGGGATTCGTCTTGATAAATTTTTAAGCCTTACCACACCTTTGAGTAGAACTCGTATTCAAGATTTATTAGAAAAAAATGCTATTACTGTTAATCCATTAAAGCCTTTCGATGCTAGTTCAAAGGTTAAAAGGGGGGAATGTTATACAATTAAAGTACCTACAGCTATTGAAGCTGAACCTAGTGCGCAAAATATTCCTTTAAATATTGTTTTTGAAGATGAACATCTTTTAGTGATTAATAAGCCAGCAGATTTTGTGGTACATCCAGCGCCAGGACATGCAGATGGAACGCTGGTGAATGCGTTGCTTCATCATTGTGGAGCTAGTTTATCAGGGATTGGTGGCGTGAAGCGCCCTGGGATTGTGCACCGACTTGATAAAGATACAAGTGGCCTTTTAGTTATTGCTAAGAATGATAAAGCGCATCACAAGCTATCGCAACAGTTTCATGATCGAGAAGATCACCTAGAAAAGCTATATTGGGCGATTGTGTGGGGAGCGCCCTACCCGGCATCGGGCACTATTGATGCCCCTATCGGGCGCCATCCCAAAGATCGCCAAAAGATGGGGATTGTTAAAAATGGTAAGAACGCTCAAACGAGCTATAAAGTTTTAAAAACTTTTTGTTCATTAAAAGATGCTCAGTATAAAATTAGTCTTATAGAATGTAAGCTGCATACAGGGCGCACCCATCAGATTCGTGTGCATCTGCACCATCTAGGCACACCTATCATTGGAGATAATGTGTATGGCAAGAAGCCAAAGTCTGGGGTGTGGCCAGAGGATGCATATGATTTCCCTCGACAAGCTCTGCACGCCTATTCACTGACTTTCCTGCACCCCATATCGCAAACAAAACTTTCATTTCAGGCGCCATTAGCTGAAGATATGGAAAATTTATTAAATGCTTTAACTTAATTATTAAAATTAACTTTTTATTTATACTATTAGTTTAAGCTAAGTCCATAAAAATATATTTTAGATTTATTTTATGAAAATACTTAGCTTAATCTTTTTGTGTCTTTGTTATATTAATTCCCTGGATGTATATAGCGCAACGTCGGGAAGCCGAAACAAATCTTCAAGACAGGCTAAAGGCAAACAAAATAAAAATAAACAAGCTTACAAAAGCAATCATCAAAATCTAAAAAACAAATCAAATGCAGGGAAGACAGCTCTTCCTCGAGAATGTCAAGGCGGCACAAAAGCAAAAAATAGCGCAAAATGTAAAAAAGCTCTAGCGCGCCAACAACAAACGGCTATGACGAATAAACGTTCAGGCAACAATAAAAAAGCTACTCAACAAGCAGCAAGTCAATCGAAAAGTAAAAGCATGTTCGGTGGATTATTGGGCGGAAGCAAATCAAAAACCACGAAAGCACCTGCAAACGCTCAGAAAAAACAAAGCAGCAGCTTTATGAGCAAATTTGGTTTTGGCGGAAGCAAAGCCCAACAACAACAAGACGATGGCGACATGGATGATGGCCAAACTGATGGCGATGATCAAAGCGACATGGGCGATGACCAAGGTGGCATGGACGATGACCAAGGCGGCATGGATGATGATCAAGGCGGCATGGACGATGACCAAGGCGGCATGGATGATGATCAAGGTGGCATGGACGATGACCAAGGTGGCATGGATGATGACCAAGGTGGCATGGACGATGATCAAGGCGGCATGGATGATGATCAAGGCGGCATGGATGATGACCAAGGTGGCATGGACGATGACCAAGGCGGCATGGATGATGACCAAGGTGGCATGGATGATGATCAAGGTGGCATGGGTGAAGAGGATGACGGCGGTTATTAATAGTTTTCCGTTTAAGGCCTCAATAGTTAATGCCCCTCTCGCAAGATTGGGGCAAATTTTTAGGTAAGCGTTAAGAGATTGCCACGTCCGCTACGTGGCTCGCAATGACAAGAACCTGCAAATGGCGTAGAAAAATAGTAACAATGTTTGATAAGCCCTTAACAACAAGTTCATACGTACAAGGCCTACACGCAGAAGCGCGTGCTCTTAAGCTTTTAGAAAATCAAGGCATGGCATGTTTAGCAAAGCGCCTGAAAACCCCGTATGGTGAGATTGATTTGTTAATGCGCGAAGGGCAAACAATTGTTGCCGTTGAAGTTAAATACCGAAAACTGATGGAAAGTGCCGCACAAAGTATAAGGTCACCGCAGCAAAGGCGCATTCAAGAGGCGCTTGAGTGGTGGATAAGCAAGCAGCCTAATTATATGCATCATCCCCCTTTCCAACGCTTTGATGTTGTTTTAGTATGTCCAGGACATGACATAAAACATTATAAAAATGCTTGGATCTCAGAAACTTTCAACTAAAATCGCTATTGTATCAACTTTTTTATGCTTAAGCGGATGCATTGCCCCACTTATCATGGGTGGCGCCGCAGCTACGGCCATGGTCGCCACTAAAGAAAAAGGCATCGGCGGCACTATGAGTGATTCTAATATTTGTACAAAAGTTAAAATGAACCTGTACAATTTTAGCCCTGACTTACATGCAAAAGTTTCGGTGAGTGTACAAAACAAGGAAGTACTGCTTACTGGTACGGTGCAAGATCCTTCATGGCCACAAGAGGCAGAACGCCTGGCAAAGAGTGTTGAAGGCGTGAAAGAAGTTATCAATCATATTGAAACAGAGGGTGAAGAAACCCTTGGTTCTATGAGCAGCGATAGCTGGATTACGACGCGTATTAAATCAAAACTTTTGTTTGAAACTGATTTATATTCCTTAAACTACACGATTGAGACCTCTAATGGCACAGTATACCTAACAGGCATTGGGCAAAGCGAAGAAGAGATTAATCGCGTTGTAGAGATTGCGCGTAATGTTGGTGGTGTTAAAAAAGTTGTAAATCATGTGAAGGTTAAAGGCCAAGAAGGAGCCGAAGAAAGCTCTGCGGCAAGCGCGTCACCAGAAGAAAATACTCCAGCTGCAACTGAAAGCATGCATGTTGGTGATGCTCCTATTGATCAATCAAGTACTATTCCAGAAGAAGAGCCTACGGATTAGGGCCTTATAAATGGATATATACATTAGATCCCAGCTTTCGCTGGGAAAACTAGATGAGATTTTCAGCTTCGAAAACTCTCAGAGACTTCCTGGCGTAGACCAGGGTCTAACTTGAGACCTGAAAGTCTGTGGTGATCTCGCATTAGATTGCCCCGTCGCTTATGCTCCTCGCAAAGACGACTTTCTTTCTCCCGATCGTCATCGGGACTTTGCTTTGTTCGCTACGGTTTTTTGCAAGCACCAGAGCGCTGGGAGCAAAGACATCGATGCGGTTAAGAACAGAATAACCCAGCCAAATTGTGCGGCGATATATCCCCCAACAATAGAAGCAAGCACACGCGATAAGGAGCCTAGGGAATACAATAAAGTAAAGTGACTTGCGACATAAGGACTTTTACAAAAGGTTGATAAGTAGCTAATAAAACCTGTAGCAAGAAGCCCGGATGAAAAACTTTCAATGCTAAGGGTTACAATTAATAAATCAACATGATGCTGACCAAGAAATGCTAGGAGTGCAAAAAGTGTGCTGCCAAGCATTTGCATAGTAATCGCTAATCGTAGACAAAAAATAATGCCTCTGCGATGCACTATAAGGCCTGCAATAAAGCCACCCAAGAGCATAAGACCTACTCCATAGACTTTGGTAATGGAGGCGTACTCAAATTTTGAAAAACCAAGCGAAAATAGAAACGGAGCGCCTAGCGCATTGATAACCGTACCGGTAATTTTAATCATCAAGATAAAGCCAATTAATGGCACCAAAACAGGAAGATTAAGAAGGTCTTTGAGCGGATTTAAAAAGATAGACTGCCAAGATTTTTGCGCAAGAGTTTTTTCCTTTTTTGTCGAAGGATCAGGCATGTTCAATAGACCAATGATACCGCTGATGCAGCAAGCAGCCATTACTAAATAGGCTCCATGCCACCCGATGATGATCGATAGATACACAGCACCAGCGCCTGACGTAATCATGCCGATACGAAAACCAACAGTTTCCGAGGCAGCGCCTCCGCCAATTTGCTTGAGATCAGAGGCATAAATACGGAGAGTATCCAGTACAATATCATGGGTTGCCGCAAAAAAACTGACCGCCGTTGCTACGAAAACGATATGAAAAATATTCTTTGATGGATCAAGATGCGCAAGAACGATTAGACTTGCAATCAGGCAGATCAAGGCACAAAGACCAAATCGTTTAATTGGATGGAGGCCTTTAAAAAAGGGCAAGTGCACTCTATCAACAAGAGGCGCCCACAAAAACTTAAAGGCATACGGAAGGCTAACAGCTGTAAACATACCGATTACTTCCGTATTAAAGCCGCATTCTGTAAGCCAAATACTAAGAGTGGAAAGAGTTAACAGAAAAGGAATACCGCTAGTAAAACCCATAGCCATAAGGCATAAAAATGTGGGATTCCGATAAAATTGGAGAGCGTACATTAGTTTAAACAACTGCCATCTACACGCATTACGCTTTTCAAAGATGCCTTACGTGGCGGATGGGGTGAGATTC
>VFQS010002524.1_pt1 | contig 14917 bp, 26 predicted proteins | sample 3512361 | NCBI WGS metagenome assembly VFQS01 (sample SAMN10412375, study PRJNA504923) | tailings metagenome | isolation source: Relicate 1 Philex TSF3 active mining | place: Philippines
TGGCAGTTGAGAGAGCTGCGGCGATTTCGTCGCGTACGGTTTTGCGTGAGATTACGGTCATGGTAGTAAGGACCTCAAATAAGAAAGTGCGCGTGATGCGAGTTGATCGCCGTTCCGCCAGGTTCGCTCATAGAAAGCGTGGCTTGCACCTCGTTCGTGTTCGTACGGTCCATAGACCGATGTCCTTTGCCCTGTGCGTGGATTTCTGGCGCTTTCGCTTAGATGAATAACGTAGCGAGCCGGTCCGGTGTAATCAATGACATGCGATGCACGCATAGCGCCGGTGTCAACGTGGGAAAAAGAGATAGCCATGCGGTGTGCTTCAATCGCCATATACTGAACGGCACGACCAAGACCGTTGGAGGGCTTGACCGCGGCTATCGTTTGCAAGGTCGCCCGTTGAGCTTCCTGAAGACCTTTGATTGTTATGCGGATCATCGTTTCAGGTCCTCAATAACCACATGCACAAAACCGCTTGTATCGCCGAGGAAGCATTGCTTCAGCTCGTGCGGAGTATCAAGTCCCATGCTGCTCGCCAGCTCTGCCGAAACAGGATCCAGCGGAGTACAGGTCAGATTTGACAGGTGGGTTGTGGCTGCGGTGCGTTTACCGGTGGCGTCGTCCTTCGTCGAGCGCTTGGTAGCGGCGGACAGGGAGGCGAGCCGGCGGAAGGTGGGCGTCACTTTCTGCCCGCTCCACTCTGCAACCGATTTGATGGGGTAATCCCGACCAGAGACAGTCAGGAGGTCGCCTTCGATAACGTCAAGCATAGTAGGGATCGTCGTCGCCCTTCGTCTGGAAATTCAAGTTGATCTTGCCGGTGCTCAAACTGCCGAGCGAGACGCCGTACTCGCGCTGAATAAAGTCGCGCTTCTCGGCGATGGTTTTTTCCAGCTTGCCGGTGAAGTCGCTCAAATTCTCCGAGCGCGGACCGGTGGAGAAAGAGACCATGTCCATATTGCCGAGCACGGTTTCCAGCACGCGAAGCTCGCAGCGGTCGAGGAATTGATTGACCGCCGTTACGCCGGCGAGTTCTGCGTCGGTCGGGTTGGTGATGTCGGCGACGGTGTACCCCATTGCTTGCAAAGTCGAGGCGATGGGATCGGCGAGGTCTTCATTTGTGCCGTCGTTGGTCGTGCCGTCCAGAGAGACGAACGCAAGCGATTTGCCGGCGCGGCGGATCATAACCTTTTCGACTTGGGTGCGGGTCAATGCCATGAGCAGGCTCCATTGAGAACGGGGCGGGATTGTTGTCCCGCCCCGCGTTGCTTACTTGTTCTTGCGGTTGCGCGGCTTGGCGTCTTCCGCCTCGCCGGCTTCGGGCTGCTCGCCTTCGGGATCGCCGGCTTCGGGGTTAGCGTCTTTGCCTTCGCCGGTAGGTTCTTCTTGCACAGGCTCGGTTTCCTCAAGGGACATACCGGAGGCTTTCAGCAAGAGATCGAGCTTGCGTTCGATGCGATCGAGCTGGGCTGCCTTGCGCTTTTCGAGGTGTTTCAGGGATGCCATGTGTCACCACCTATTAGCGGGAGAAGCCGGTCGGGATGGAATAGGAACCACCCGTACCGAATTCGAGCACCACACCGTTCAAGCGGTTGGCAGCACCGAAACCGAAGCGGTGGGTGTAGTAGGAGGCGTTGAAGGGATACTTCTCGTCCTCTGCCACGAGCTGCAAACCACCAGCCAAACCGGTGTCAGCGGGATCTTCACGCATGAAGAGAGGCTTGGGGGCGTCGGCGTGGATGGCGATGGCGTAGTTCGTGGGCATGGAGCGCCATTCGACGATCCACACGCTATTCGCCACGCCGCGGATGCGTCCGGGCATGCCGGCGGGGAGACCAGTTACCTGGTCGGTGTTCGCGCCGGGGATAACATAGCGTTCATTGACCGGGTCGAAGTCAGCAAGGGCTTCGAGGTAATCGCAGATGGTGGGGGTCGTCAGCATGACGATGTTGGAGCCGCCGGTGGGGGCGCCGAAGTGCTCTTCCAACTCATCGCGGACGGTCTTGGTCGGGTCGTTGGTATCGGAGATACCGGACGCGGCATAGTTCGTCTCGATGTAGTGGTTATCCGTGGCTTCGCTGTCAGAGCCGAGCACGGGCGGATAAAGCACGCTGTCACCATTGGCGAGCGGTTCGACCAAGAGGTCGCCGTAGATCTCGTCCTTGAAGGTCCATTGCGTGTTGTTGAAGAGCGCCTTCATGATCTGGCGGCGGACGGTGTTCAAGTCCGCGATCATGATGGTGTCGAGGTGCTTATTGAGCTGGGCGACAGTCATATAAGCGCGAGCCACGCGGTTGGCATTGAGAGCCGCGCCCCATTCTTGCAGGGGGAACGCAACGTCCCATTTCCCGTACGCCTTCATGGCACCGGGAGCGCCGCCCTGCGTGCTCATGGGTTCGAGGAAGCCGCCGCCGGGCAGTTCATAGCGGCGCTTGATGTCGGTCGTGACCTGTTCCACGAACAAGCCCATCGCCGACTGAAGTTCTGCATTGTGGCGGGCGAGTTCCGCCTGAACAGCCTCATAAACGAGTTGCTGTCCCATCGTGCGGATGTAGGTGCGTTCCGCTGCCGCTTCGGTGATACCGAGAGTTCCGAGAATACCGGACATGATGTTGTCTCCTTATGGGGTCACCGATTAGCCGGTGTACCCTTCGACTTTGAGGATTTTGGTAGCGGTGCCGTCTTCGCCGAAGCGGGCGGTAACACGACCCACGACGAGGGAGGTGCCACCGGCGGCGTCGGCAAGCTCGCCGACGGTGTTCGACACATACACGAGACCGTCGAACGCCACACCGGAAAGGGTGTAGCCGTAGAGGTAGCCTTCTTCGAGAACGGAGACAGGCTGACCGGAGGCGACCGTATTCAGGGCAATGCCGCGGAACTGGTCTTTGGCGCTGTCATTAGCGGCAGCAGGGGCATACTTGCCGTTGCTGTCGATGTAAACCGGCTGACCGGCTTCGATGGCAGCGGACGCGATGCCGCTGACGATCTTGTTGGGGTAGTGCGGGTAAACAATGCTTACCTGCGCTGCGGTGCGAGTGATGTCGCTCATGGATTTCTCCTTATTGGTTTGTTAGAGCCGGAGCGGAGGGCGTTTCACTTCTTCGCTCGGCGGGGTCTTCGGCAGCTTCGGGGGATTGCCGCCGCCGGGAGGGGTTCCCGGTCCTTTGGTGGTGCTGGTGGTTTGTTCCGCCAGCAAGTAGGGCTTGGCTTTCGCCAGAGCTTCCAGCGCCTTGTCAATGCCGGTGATCTTTCCGTCTTCGTCCTTGATTTCCGCACGCTCGATCAGGAGCGTCACATCTTCAAGGGCTTCGGGGCGGAAGGCGGCGCGGGTGACCTTGCCGTCCTTATCAAGCACTGGCTGGGATGCCAGCAACTTGATCTCGCCGTCCACGATGCGCCTTTGCAGGGCTTCGGCTTCGGTCTTCTTTTCGGTTTCGAGGCGGTCGGCGCGTTGCTTCTCCGTTTCGGCTTTATCAGCCAACTTTTGGAGTTCGCTTTTGTTCGCGTCTTCCTGTTCCTTCTTCGCCTTCAAGTAGGCGTCCCATTCTTCTTGGGACTTGATACCGAGCGCTTCCCACAATTGCTTGCGGGTGCTTTCCTCTGCGCGTTTGGCGCGTTCGCCGGCGATCCGGTTGACTTCTTCTTGCGTGAGACCAGCATTACCCGTGCTGTTCGGTGGTGTCTGTCCGGTTCCCGGCGCTGGGTCGCCAGCCGGCGGGTCGCCGCCTTCGGTTCCTTTGAGAGCATCGAACAAGACAAAATTTTTACGAAACTTGAACATGGGGTTTCCTTCCCGCCGTTTCCGCCGGCGTTGCGTGGGTTTCCCGCCTGAAAAACAAAAAAACCCGGAGGGCACAAAGAAAACTTTGTGCGCTCCGGGTATCAATGCCTCGTCAAGCGGGTGGAATATTTGGTTGTCTGCGCGGCATTATAGCGCGGTTTTATCCATAAGCATCTGCGGGGTGTCGGTCGGGGTAACGACCAGCAGCCCGCTCCGCAAGGAAGAAATCCGCGCCAGCTCGCATTTTTTCAGTCAGACCGTCATCGAAACCCGCAAGATAAAGAGCAACCGATGAACGGCAGTAGTAATGGAACGGTGTCCAGTCCATGAAATTAGAAAAACGGGGTGTTCCTGTAAGTTTGAACGGCTTGTCTAATGGCTGGATTTGGGCATGAGCTTCAAGACAGCAGTTCGTTGTCCGCTTATCGAGTGCGGCAATTACCTGTTTCGAAAATACAGTGTTGTTGGAGTTGTGACCAACCCAAGAATTGAACGAATTCCAAACCAATGTTGCGGCAAGGGAAGCGACCATCGGGGCGACATCTGAAGGTTTCAAGATGCCGGCTCGCTCATCGTCCCCGACAATCTGCACATCCTCCATGTCAGCGTACAACATAGCACGGACAGTCATGTCCTGAGCATCCACCCGAGCAAGCACCGCGTCCAGCATCGCCACAGAGGTCACTCGCTCATTGAGCAGGGTGCTTGTGCTTGGCTTGCTTTCGATGCCATAAAAACGGAGTTGTCGGGCAGCTTCATCGGCTCCGAGAAGTTGCGCGTCCAAAAAGAGAGACTGACTGCCGGCTTTGATGGTGTCGCGCAATCCCTGAAATACATCGTGCGCGGCGATGATCCGGTTTTCCTCCTTGAGCGCGGCTTTCAAGGCTCGCCGGGCATTGCGGTAGGCAGTCAACACAAACCCGCGGGGGTGGTCAGAGGTGCCGGCTTGCGCGAACAGAGCACCGATGTCGTCGTTCATCCGCAGAGCGGATTTCTGAGCTTGTACAAGTGGGTTCGGCATTATTCGATCTTGCGCGGATTGGTCATGGAGCCTTCGCCGGCGTTGAGTTTCTTCTGCGCGTCAATCGCCATGCGCTGGCTTTCGAGTTTCATCAGGTTTTCTTCCGAGTTCATGAATTCGTTGATCTGCTGTTCCGACCAACCCTGCTTTTGGAAGAACATTTTCATACCCGTCAAGCCGCCGGCGGTCTTGGCAGCGTTGGCGGCGGTCCAGAAGGCTTCCTCCACTTCGAGGTCATCGAGCGGGTCTTTGGCGAATACCGGGCGGTCGCCGATGGAGTGATCCAGCATGCCGGCGGCGTAGCTTTCGAGGTTATAGCCTTCAAAGGCGGAGTCGTAATTCCTCCACCCGGCGATGGCGATAGCCATTTGATGAGCACGAACAAGGGCTTTATCATAGTTCGGGCGGCGGTTCAACACGCGGTCGATGACTGGCTGGCGGTTGAGACGCAGAGCACGCGCCGACACATCGCCGGATGCGTTTTCAAGGTCTTCGGAGAGTTCCGGGTAATCACGCTCAATCTTGGCGACCAGCTTCTCGATGTTCTCGCCCGTGGCGGTGATGTCCAGCGTCGAGACCAGCGGGTTCGCAGTTGCGCCAAGCGGTCCGTAGATTGCCGGCATGTCTTCGCGTCCCGCTTCCGGGTTGTCTTCGGTAGGCGTGCTGACCGGTACCGTCGTCCCTGTGGACGAGCCGGAGACGCCGGCGAAGAACCACACCGAATTGACCATCTTGCGGATTTGGTCGTTCAAGAGCGAGGCTTGGTCGTCCACTTCGCGGAAGTTCGACAAGCCGGCATGCAGTTCCGACCAGCCCCATGGCAATCCCATGTTACGGTGACGGATAAAGACCATCGGGATGAACGTGTAGTTGATGGAATATTCTGCGAGGTCATTCGCCCACGGATAAAGTGAGCCGTTGAGGTAGGTTCGGTACACCACGGCGTCGCCGGCGCGGGTCACTTCCTCTCGGTAGGTGACCGGTCTGCCGTTTACGGGATCGGGTCGGCTTTCTTCGAGGACATATTCCTTCACGTTGCCCCAGGTGTCGATCTCCAATTCCTTGATTTTTCCCGGGTGTAGCGGCATCATGTACACGCGCTTTTTCTCGCTGTCGTCCATGATCTTGATGAATGTATCACCCAGCACAGAACCGCGCAGGGTAACCACGTCCTTCTCGCTTTGCCAGTTCGACCATTCCCAAACTTTCGAAATGGCGGTGCGAAGTTTCGGGTCTTCGGTCTTGGTGATGATCGGGAGCGCCGACGGCACGGATTTCCCGTCGCCGGCAGCCGGGTCCAGCAAGCCGCCCCAAAGATGCGCCTGCCAGAAATCACCCAGCCGGAAGGCGGGCGATTGCACGGCGCGGATGAAGCGGTACAGCCCGAAGGTGGTCTTATAGGATTGCGCCCATGTGTGAACGTCGCGGTAGGCGGTGTTTTCATACATCGCCCACAAAATGGCGTAGCGAAGGGAGCGCCCATCGAACGTGTTGAAATCCTCGTTCCAGTTGAACGATTTGGTGGAGGTGTAGGTCTCCCGAAATGCTTTACTTGCCGCCATAAGCGATCTCCATGTGCGTTGCAAAAGGTTCATAGCCATTCCTGTGGCTTTATAGTCTCTTTAGTTGGTCGAGTTCAGCCCGCAGCCGGCGGATCTCCGACTCCTGCTTGTGCGTGAGGTCTTCGAGTTCCTTGATGCGCGTGTCCTTCTGTTCGATGGTTTCGCGCAATTCAACGATCTGCTGCTTTTGTTCCTTGACTTCGCTTTCGAGGTTGAGAATGTCGGCTTTTAGAGTTTTCTCACGCGCCGCCGAAGCCGCAGCCATTTCAGCGTACAGCTTGGCTGTCTCCGCTTCGAGTTTGTCTTTTTCGGAGGCTGATTTTTTCCTGTTATCGTAGGAATAAATAATGTTGATGATTAGCCCAATAAATAGGGCGATAATTTCCCAATTCATGATGTGCTCGTGGATGCCATAAAGCCGGAGCGGTCAGGCTCCGGCTTTTGTTGACATTGGGTTATCTGTCGTATTGGACACTGATGTTCTCGGTAGGGCTAGGTCCCTCGAACACGGAGATCATCGTGCCGGCAAGACGACCGGAGTACGACTGCCCGATGACGGGGATGCCGGCGAGCACTTCCTCGTGACCCTTGCGGGATGCCCACAAGCCGTAAGCGAGGGCAAGCAGCGAGCCGATGGCGTTGGCGATCAAGCCGGCAGACTGGTCAAAGACGGGAACAAGGTCAGAGCGTCCGGTGACTTGCAAGGTAACGAGGGTGATCAGGGTCAGGACTTGGAAAATGAGGTTGTATTTCGGGGCGGAGTTGTCGGGGAACCATTCGGGCTTCAGGAGCTTGCCGGCGTTGATGACTGCGGCGAACAGGAGTGCGAAGCCGGTCAGCGTGGCTCCGGTTTTGGCGAGTTCCTGCAACCATGCGATGATTGCGAAGATGTCAGGGGTGCTTTCCTGCATGGCAGGAGCGGGCGCCGGCGCGGCGTGAACGGCAGCGAAGGGCAGGACAAACACGAAAAGCAGAACGAGCAGGAAGTACTTTTTCATTTGGGGTCTCCGTTTCGGAAAAAATAAAGGGCAGCCGAGACGGTTGTCTCGACTGCCCTGGGTATCAATGCCTCATCAGGCGGTCGCTGTAAATTATAGCGTGGTTACTCTTGCAATTTCAGGTATTTCGGGCGGATGATGTGCTCCGCCTTCATGTCGGCAGCCCTGCCCTCTTTCACTTCGATGATGATGGTCCCGTGTCCCGTCCCCTCCTGCCGGATGATCTCCAATGCGAACAGGAACGCGACGATCTCCCTGCGGGTCTCTTCGTCCACGCCATCGAACTTGATTTTTGGAAGTACCACATTCGTCATAATACTAGCCTCGGTATCCTGAAAGCGGCGAGCGGGCTACCTGCAAGCCGGTTCCGGTTTGCGTGTTGGCGAACGTCAAACACAGGCTGTCCGCCTTATCCGGTGAGCGTCCGAGCATTTCCCGCATGGTGTCTTTGTCGGTGACCCTGATTTTACCGCCTCTGACAGAATATAGGGGCGTTGTCAACTCTTCGATCAGGTCGTCGTCCGGCGGGATCATTGCATAGCTGGGATGGTTCGGCTCGTCTCTCAGCCATTCCCGACACGACCACCACAACTCATCCCGAAGCTGGAAGAACTGCCCCATTTCGGTTTCGTACGTCGGCGAGCTGGCGACCTTCACGCTCTCGGCGATTGTCGTCCGGTCGTGCCGGCTCTTTTCTCCTGCAATGCGATTGATGCGGGTTGCAATACCGGAGCCGATACCAGTAGCGTCTACTCGCAATGTGACAACCCACCCGCTACGCCCGATGTAATCATAGGCTTTGAGTGCGGTACTGTCTGTGTCCAAGCCTTGCCAGCGTTCCATTTTTGGTACCCAGCCCCCGAAGCGGAAGGTTAGGACGTTCCAGTCCTTCCCGTACTCCGAGACATCCAAGCCGGCGAGCGCGTTATCCGTCGGCGGCTTCTCGCCGTGCATGGCAACGTAGGTCAGCCAGCGCGAGACCGCGGCGTCCACCCATGCGCGGGAGATGAGCTGTGTCTCTGCCTGCGGAGGATACACCCCGAGCACCATGTAGAAAAACGCCGGGTTCAGCACCTTGCGCCAGCCGGGCGGGAGAGGCGTGTACTCGGTGCCGGCGTGCGAGCGGGCGGTCGTGCCGACCAAGTAGTCGGGAAGCTCGAAGCACTCCTGATCGGGCTTCTCGTCAGGAGCCAGCGGGCGCGTCCACTCGTTGATGCGGCGCACGGTCGTCTCCCGATCCACAGCGCCGGAGAAGATTTCTTTGCCTGTTACGACATTGGGATGCACCAATGCCGACAGGGTGACGACGTTACCGAGCTTCTTCTTCTCCATCTGCGCCACGGGACCGTATTCACCGCGTGGGTTGAACATGACCAGAAGCCGGGCATTACCGCCGGACATACAGCTTTCGATGCCCTTGTACACCTCGACCGGCACGGCGTCGCCTTCGTCCACGATGAACAGCAGGTTCGGCGCGTGCTTGCCGGCAAACTTCGCCTGCCGGTGTTCCGGCGTCCCGGTCGTCGGGATGGTGACGCCGGTCAGAAATTCGAGGGAGCTGCGCTTGATGTTGAGGTCGCGGGTGATCCGGTCGTCTCTGAAGACGTCCGGGTGCTTTTCGATAATGGAGCCGATCTCGCCCCACAGGATTTTTTCAAGGTGGCTTTCCGTCGGCGCGGTCGTGTAGACCTGGCTGTTCGGGTAGCTTTTGTAGAACCATGCCGCGATGCGGGCGGCGGCGTGCGACTTGCCGACGGCGTTGGCGCTCTTGGCGATGGTGACCGGGTTGTCGCGCACACTTTCCATAACGCGAACAATGTCCTCGGTGTAGCTTTCACCGAAGACTTCGATACCGAAGGCGTGGGGGTCACGCTGGTATTTCTCGTATTTATTTGCCGGATGCTGGGGGTTGGTTCCCTGCTGGCGCATCTTCAGGAGCAGAGCTTGTGCCTGCAATTGGTAAGACTGAAGCTGGGCTTTCTCCGGCGTTAAGCCTGAAGATCTGCTCATTGGTTAGACCATATTGGATAATATATGAGAGTTGCTCCGGGGTCCATGTAAATCGTGATAGATCAATATTCGCAGTAAGCTGAACTGGGGAGCGGGCTGAATATCCGTCGAAACGGCGTTGCAGCATACCAAGCGCGTCATCTGCGTTTGTGCGTGCGGCGCGGTTGACAACCTGCTGCCAACTGATGCCTACCGTGGCTTCAGCCTCCTCAACACGTCTTAAAAAAGTTAAAAATTCAATTTCGATGGGGGTTAGCGCACTTTCACCCTCTGCCTCAGCTTTTGTTTTAGCTCCACGGGCGATCCTCATCCAGTTCTGAAACGTAGGGTAACTAATTCCAGCCCATCGGGAAGCAAGATCATAGGAGGAACCTATTGCTAAAGCCTGCACGATTTTCGTGACAACTTCCTCGGTAAGCAGGGACGGACGTCCATGCGGGTTTTGGCCAGTGTTGCCTTTTTTCTCGGCGGGTTTTGTGTCTTTTTTATTGACCATAGGGGTATGCTACACGAAGAAAGCAAGGAGCGTCAGGTGGCGCTCCTTGTGTCCTGCTCATTTGGTACTTAAGTTCCGCTGGAACGACCACCGCGGGCGGAAGCCGCCCGGCGTCCGGTGATGCGGTTGATGATGTTCGCAGCGCCGGCGCGGAGGCGGGAAATTAGGTTGCCCATAGCTTTGCTCCTTTCCGTTTGGGAAACAAAAAAAATCCCGAACTGTGTGTTGTTCGGGATTATAGCGCGGTCAATTGCTCATAGCCGAATGGCGAAGACCTCGACCGGGTCGGGTCCAAAGTGCTCGTGAGTGATGATTTTGCGGGTGTATCCCCTCCACGGTCTCACGATGCGCTTGCTTTCATCGCCTCGCGCCGGGTATCCAAGCAGTAAAACAACCCGGTCATACGTTCTGCGCTCGATGCGTTTGATCCAATGCTCGGTCACCTTGCGGTATTCTTCGGTCTTGGTGCCGGCTTTGATCTCTTCAAAGTAGACCCGCTTCAGGTGTAGGACAAGGTCGGTCATTTCGTGTCCAGTGCAATGTCCACGTATTCGCGGTCAAAAGGTCGGTGCTTCGGCATTTCGGGGATGCGGCTGGTCAGTTTCACGCCCATCACCTTTGCCGCTTCCATGCCGTCTATGTACTTGTCACCGAGGTCAAGCAGCTTCAACTTGGCGAGGAATTCCTCTTTCTGCTCGCGGGTCTGAAAGCACAACGCGACCCAATATTCGCTGTCAGTGGCATCCAAAAACCGCTGATTTTCACGCTTCGAGCGCTCTTTGAAGCCATCCAGAACAGCCGAAAGGTCTTCCTTCGGAGCTTCCTGCATGGCGTCGGCTCCCATTGGCTCTTCCTGATCACCGTCATCGAAGCCGGCAATGTCGGGAAGTTGGATCTCCGGTATTTCGATCTCTGGAATTTCTGCAACGGGTTTGTTTTTCTTAGCCATGGTTCTGCTCCTGATAATATCTCTCGCGGTACTCGATGCGTTTGAGTTCAAGTTCTGCGAGGGGGAAAAATTCGAGAATTTTCTTATAGTCGGCGGGGAATTTCTCTTTGAGAGGCTTCAAAAAGCGATAGTCCACCCCATCGAACGAACGCCCGAACATGCGGTAATCGACCGGCAGGCGCACTTTTGCGGCGCGGAGTTCCTGCACCATCATCGCCTTTGTGTAGTCAAAGACGGGGAAGAAGCTCTTCTTGCTCTCGTTGAGCGGTCCGTGCGTCTTGATCGAAACCCAGCGGGCGATGCTGTCACGAGCGCGGACGCCGGTGCCGGCATACGTGTTCTCCGGCAGCCCCAGCTCCTGCCGAACGACCGCGAAGATGTCCTCGTATTCGAAATTCGGCAGCATGGCATTTTCGATCACCGCGCAATTCTCCGGCGCTTGAAACGTCAGGTTGTTGAGCTGGCGGTAAAGCGACGGGTGCGGCATGCGCAAGATTTTTGTCTTGAAAAACTTCTCGTAATAGCGCAATCCCATTTCCACGAATTCGAGGTCGGGGATGAGGTACATATAGACCGGGGTGATTTTTTTGAAATGCCGGCGCATTTGCAACCAAGCGACCACGCTGTCCTTACCGGTGGAAAATGCCAAAAGGGCTTGACCATCGGAGATTTTGGCTACATGCCTGTTTAATTGGGTGGATGTCTCAAATTGCATGGTTACCTCACCTAATCAACAACCGAGGGGTGAAATTGAAAGAATTTTCATGCCGGCATTATAGGCAAATATCGAAAATTCATCCCCTTTTTTACTTGACATATTACAGCGCACGCGCTATAATATTTTTACGCTCATATGAAGCGAACACAAATTTTTAGGAGAAAACGAATGACCACCACCACACGCAAGGCATCAGAAATCAAGTTCGGAATTGAAATCGAAGCAAGCATCCCGAATGAATACCGCGAAATGTTCCAAACTGGTCGCTATCACGGCGGTTTGGCTGTCAACCATGAGCACTTCGGCAATGACTGGACTGTTCAGTCAGATAGCTCTGTCCGCTCTGGACGCGGTTATTTTGCGGCTGAAATTGTGAGCAATCCGCTTCAAGGCGAAGCCGGCTTAATCAAAGTGGTCGAAATGTTGGACTTCCTGAAGTCCATCGGCGCGAAAGTCAATGCTTCCTGCGGTTTGCATGTCCATGTGGACAGCGCGGGAGTATCCCTCACCCGCTTGGTCAAACTCTTCAAGTCTTATGAAATGGCTTTCTACGATATGAACGGCAAGAACAGCAACAAGCGCTTAAACAGCCGATTTTGCAAGCCTTCCTCCCGCTGGACTGGCGACCGCTATGCCAGCCTCAACCTCGCCCATGCCCACGATGTAAACCCTCACATCGAAATCCGCGTATGGCAGGGAGCGATGAAACCCGAAACCGTGGTCGCCGCTATCTACATGGCAGTCGCCCTTGTCGCCCGCGCCAGCATGGAAGAGAAGGTCAAGGTCTCCGATGTGAACGCCAGCAAGCCGACCCAAATCATGGCGCAATTCATTCGCCGAATGATGGACGAAAACACCATGATTGTGCCCGACCTGAAACCCGCTGACATCTGGCAGGAAATGATGAAAGCGGCTCTGAGTAGCGACCGCCGATAAACGAAAAATGAGGGGGCTGGGAAACCAGCCCCCAAAGGATAAACGATGAGCACAGTAACGAAAATAGCATTATGCCCCGGCACTGAGACCGAAACCGCGAAAAGTATTATGAAGCGTCTCGGCGTGCGGGTTGAAATCGCAACACCCAAGAATATCCATTCTGTGAAGTATGACGGGCTTCTCCTGCTCGGCGGGCGTGACGTCAACCCGTGGTTCTACGGCGAGAGCATCAAGTGGGCGCAGCGCCCAGACCGTGACCGCGACATTATCGAGTGGCAGTTGATCCGCCGCGCCATGACCCGCCAAATTCCGATTTTTGGTATCTGTCGAGGGCATCAGATGATCACCGTAGCGCATGGCGGTTCTTTGTATCAGGACATCCACCACGACGGCGTGACCTTTGACCATCCAGACCGCCACCGCGTCACGCTGTCAGGCAATCTTGCGAAGCATACCGCCAGCGATAATGTCAACAGTTACCACCATCAGGCAGTCCGCAGAGTACCCGACGGCTTCAAGGTGCTTGCGAAATCCACCGACGGCGTCGTCGAGGCAATATACAAGCCGGGGGTTCTCGGTGTGCAATGGCATCCCGAAATGATGTACAAGACTGATAGCCGATGGATTGAGTTGTTCCGCTGGTTTGTGGATGGGTTGGAGTAAAATCCAGCGTACACGCTAAAACAAAGCCCCAGCCGTTACGGCTGGGGCAAGGAGACTGCAATGACTGAAAATTTCTACAACACGACCGAAGCCGGCAGGCTGACAGGCAAGAAGCCTGTCACCGTCCGCCAATTGGCGAAGACCCACAACATCGGCACCCGCGTCGGCAGGGATTGGGTCTTCACCGAAGCCGACATCGAACGCCTGAAAGCCATCCCGAAACCGGGACGCCCAGCCGGCAAGACTACGAAGGCTTCCCGCGGGTAGCGGTTCCAGCAAGCGCCAGAGCTTCCAGCCTGGCGCGTTCTTTTTTGGGCATGTCGTTATGTTGCCTCAAGAGGGTATTGGCTTCGTCACTCACTTCTTCGGCACTGTAAATGCCGACCTCGTACCCTTTTTCAAGAGCTGTGATTTTCCCGCGAAGCACCGTCAATAATGTATCGTCCACGTTCTACTCCAATGATCTACTTGGTTCAGCTTATGGCATTATAGCCTTTATTTGTAAATGTCTTTTTGTTCTTCGGTAGGGTCGGGGATTTCAGCCGAAAATCTTCCCATAACATCTTCTGTGTTGCCATATTGGATAAGCAAGACCGTGTCGCCGGCTTCGATGTTCCGCTTTGCCACACCCAAAGGGATACCTTGCATCGGACGCACCACTTTCACTTTATCTTCCACGATGGAGACCACGCTACCCGCCGGGATGTTTTCAGCCGCCCGGCGTTTGATGATTTCCCTGTGGTTATAGCCACAATAGAGACACTTGTCAGTCAACTTCGACGTGAGCGGTTTATTGATCACGCAAAACAGCCAGAGGATGAATTTCTTGAACATACTTCTTTTTCCTTGTAAAGTACCTAACGGTATGTTTTGGTTAGTTGTTTGGTCAGATATTCCACCAACCACCGCCACCACCGGCGTAGCCGGATCGCCCACGTCGCCCAAAGATGGCAGTACCAGCACAACACGGTCAGGTCTTCATTCGGCTCATTGCCGAGATTGTCATATCGGACGTGATGCACTTGCAGCCGGCGGGCTTCCCCGCAGACCTGGCACCGGTGACCGGCTCGCCGGAGGGCACGCTGCCGGCGTTCGCGCCATGCCTCCGAGCGGATATAGGTCAGGTAATGGAGGGAGAAGCGGGTCATGTGGCTAATCCAGCTTAACTCCGGGCTTGTAGACGATGCCTTCCTGTGCGTTTGCCTGTCCTTCGTAAATCTTCGCAGCCCTTCCGTGCTCTTTATACTGTTCGTGAAGGTACAGCGCCATTTCACAAAAGATAAAAGCTACGCCTCCACGAACAAGAGAATCAGTCAGCACCGAAAAAAGACCGATGAGAAAGAGCCAATACAACAACATATTCGCGCCGGCAAGAAGCCATGCCCGCTTCGCTTCCTTGCGCCAGTTCATGGCTGCCCTCCTCTGAGGATGAACACCGTCAGCCAGCAGGCGAACGCCGGAACCGTGCAGGCGACGAACGCTAGGAAGTAGAGCCAGCGGAGCCATTTCATAAGTAGTTTCCAGTTGAATTCCATTATTTTTTCATCCTTTCACCCCGCCGGCGGTACCGGCGGAGATACATTTCACGGCGTCTGTGCTTTGTGAGCACCCGCCTAAAGTGGTATTCCGCTCGCGTTGGGTTATTCCCAAATTTGAGAAAGGCTTCAACCATGGCGGCGCCTGCCTTTGTAAACCGCTCTATGATTTTTCCCATGCGTTTGTTATAGACCGTCATTGCCTTTTCAATCCCGGTCACGTTGATCGTTACCTTTGCCATCAC
>VFQS010002527.1_pt1 | contig 14905 bp, 10 predicted proteins | sample 3512361 | NCBI WGS metagenome assembly VFQS01 (sample SAMN10412375, study PRJNA504923) | tailings metagenome | isolation source: Relicate 1 Philex TSF3 active mining | place: Philippines
CGCGAACAAATCGAAGCGGCGATGAGCCAAGTCGCCAGTTTGGATGAAGACCGGATCTTGCGCCAATTCATTGCCACGATTTTGGCAACGCTGCGTACTAACTTGTGGCAAACCACAGAGACCGGCGCGTTCAAGCCTTACATGAGTTTCAAACTTAATCCACGCGAAGTGCCAGGCGTGCCAGAACCAAAACCATTATTCGAAATCTGGGTTTATTCCCCACGTGTCGAAGGCGTGCATTTACGCGGCGGCAAAGTCGCGCGCGGTGGTTTGCGTTGGTCTGATCGTCGTGAAGATTTCCGTACCGAGATTCTTGGTTTGGTCAAAGCGCAGCAAGTTAAAAACACTGTCATCGTGCCTGTCGGTTCTAAAGGTGGTTTCGTCCTCAAAAATCCACCCGCGATGTCAGATCGCGAAGCCTACCAAGCCGAAGGCGTGGCATGCTATAAGATCTTCTTGTCTGGTCTGTTAGACGTGACCGACAACATCGTCAAAGGCAATGTCGTACCACCGACCAAAGTCGTGCGCCATGATCCAGATGATCCATACTTGGTCGTTGCTGCCGACAAAGGCACGGCAACCTTCTCTGATATCGCCAACGGCGTCTCTGCGGATTACGGCTTCTGGCTAGGGGATGCATTTGCCTCCGGTGGCTCAGTTGGTTACGACCACAAAAAAATGGGCATCACCGCGCGCGGTGCATGGGAATCGGTTAAACGTCATTTCCGCTCCTTCGGTCACAACACCCAAACCACACCATTCACGGTGGCGGGTATCGGCGATATGTCGGGCGACGTGTTTGGTAACGGCATGCTGTTGTCGGAACAAATTAAATTGGTACTGGCATTCGATCACCGTCATATTTTCATCGACCCAAATCCAGATGTCGCCAAATCTTTTGCTGAACGCCAACGCATGTTCAATCTGCCGCGTTCTAGCTGGGATGATTACAACAAAGACTTGATTTCCAAAGGCGGTGGCGTCTATCCACGTGGTGCTAAATCGATTAGCCTCAGTCCAGAAGCTCGCGCTGTATTAGGCATAGAGACCGCAGAACTCACGCCTGTTGAATTGCTCAAAGCGATCTTGCAAGCGCCAGTCGACTTGCTCTACAACGGCGGTATCGGAACCTACGTTAAAGCCACGTTTGAAACCCACGCCCAAGTCGGCGACAAATCCAGCGATGCTTTCCGCGTCAATGGTAACGAGCTGCGCTGCAAAGTCTTGGCAGAGGGCGGTAACCTCGGTTGCACCCAAAACGGTCGTATCGAATTCGCGCAAAAAGGTGGCCGCATCTACACCGACGCGATTGATAACTCCGCTGGTGTCGATTGCTCCGATCACGAAGTTAATATCAAGATCTTGGTCGGCGCGATCACCGAAGCAGGCGATCTCACGCTCAAACAACGCAATGATTTGTTAGCCTCGATGACCGACGAAGTCGGCTACTTAGTCTTAACCGACAACTATTACCAAGGCCAGGCACTCGACATCGCTTGCCACCGTCCTTTGTATGTACTCGATGGTCAACAACGCCTGATGCAAACCTTAGAGCGCCAAGGCCGCTTAAATCGTGCGATTGAATTCCTCCCATCCGATGAAGAAATCGCCCGTCGCCGCGCGCATAAACAAGGCCTCACCGCACCAGAAAACGCCGTCGTCTTAGCCTACGCCAAGATGGCCGTGTTTGATGAATTGGTCGCCTCTAATTTGCCAGACGACCCATTCTTCAGCCGCGCTTTGAAGGCCTACTTCCCGCAAGTTTTATCAGAGAAGTTCCCAGAAGCGATTGCCAATCATCAATTGAAGCGCGAGATCATCGCCACCTTCATCACCAACACCGTGGTCAATCGCACTGGCGCGACCTTTGTCAATTTCATCGCCTCAGAAGCCGCCGCTTCCGCCGCCGATGTGATCCGCGCCTTCACACTGGCACGCGAGATTTTTGACTTAGAAGCGCTGTGGGATCAAATCGATGCCTTGGATTACAAAGTCGATTCCAAACTGCAATTAGACTTGCTCAGCAAATTGACAGCGATCGCGCAACGCGCCTCACGTTGGATGCTACGCGCCCGCACCCAAAACGCCGATCTGCCAACGCTGATCCAACGCTACCAACCAGGCGCACGCGAACTACGCGCCAACGTAGCGACATGGTTGCCAGCCGCAGCCTACGCCAGCTTGCAAGAAGCCAGCGCAGCCTTGGTCAAAGCCGGAGTCGAAGCAGGCCTAGCAGAAAACTTAGCCGCGCTGGAATTCATCTTCCCAGCCTTGGACTTAGTCGATCTGGCACAAAGCACAAGCAGCGATTTAGAAAAAGCAGCGCGCACCTATTTTGGTGTCGATGCCGAATTAGGCTTAACCGGATGGCGCGATCAAATCAACCGTCTGCCAACCGACACGCTATGGCAAACACAAGCCCGCGGCAGCGCTCGCGACGACGTGTATTCCATCGCCAGCCAAGTCACCAAATCACTGCTATCACGCCAAGAAGACATCGCAACATGGCGCGAACAACACACAGCAGCGATTGCTAAGCTCAATCAATTGTTGGCGACGATTACGACGCAGGGTGCGGATTTGGCGCCGGTGTCTGTGGCGTTGAGGGAGTTGCGTAGTTTGGCTTGAGTTTGAATTTGGTTGAATAGTAGGGTGGGCACGATTTTTGTGCCCACATTTTTTTGAGTTGAAAGTAGTGCGAAAAATTATTTGAAAAGATATATGTGAATTCAGAGTTTTCAGATATGATTCTGCATCAATAAAATGTTTCGGATTGCGCACCACCAATGCAACAATTCTTAAAAAAAATTAAATGACTGAAAAAATGGCGATCAATCGATCGCCATTTTTTTTACATGTAAACATTTTTTTGATTGCATGTAAATGCGATGTAAATGGACAAACGCATTATGCGGACAGGTTTGATCTCGCAATCATGATCAGATCCCAGTTATTGCGTTTCATGAAATGTGATTCGTAGAAAGATGAGCACATTTTTTGTGTCAGCTGTTTCTTGAAATACGATTATTGGTTGTCGAAGCGCAAGGCAGTGGCTAAGCTTGCAAAGAATTAATTAAGAACCATGAGGTAATGCTATGAGTGCGATGGATATTTTCAACATAATAGCTGGTGTATGTTCCATAATTTCGTTCTTGCTTTCGCTATTTGTGACTTCGAAAGTCCTCTCAATTCAAGCGTCTCTTAAAGTTACCAATCTCGAAAAACGTACAAACACTACTGGTAATCAAACTATAACTGGAAATAATAACAAGCAAGTCGGTGGTTCGATTGGTTGAGCCATTTAGAAACGATGGCGGGGCACTAGTTGCTTCATCAACTGCCGCGCTTTCGCAGCAGATCACTGGAAACAACAACTTGCAGGTCGGACAGCTCAATGTCCATCTACCGATAAATCCGTTGGTTAGATTTCTCAACGCATTGGAATATGCTCAAGAAGATACTGCAGAATTGCTAGCGATTTCCGAAGAATTGCAAACATATTTTTGCGAACGCGATGTTGTCGGCTTGGAAGCAAAACTGAGTGCTGCGGGACGTGTTGATTTGCTCGAAAATGCTATATATGAAAAGCATCGTTTCAGCCAAAAAATCGCCAGAATACAGTTCTCTTTGCAACTTAGACAGGTCTACCACCATATTTTAGCGATGCTTGTACAGCGCTTCCGAAACGGTGTTTTACCCTTAATTAATGATGGCGCTTCCCCACTTGTGGTTGATTCAGCTGTAATGAAAATCGTCACTGATGTCTATTCTTGTACTAGCGACGCGCCACAGTTGAATTTGACCGAGACAGATATTCAGGCAATGATTTACTTTTTAACTGGTAATTGCCACTTAAAATGGGGGAAGTGATGGCGATGTATCATCCAATCGACGATTCCAATCATTGCCTTTTCAGAATGCTACTTTTGTCGCACCATCTGCAACACGACGCTATGGAGGCGAGCTTAGAGACCTTTAGGATCATGGATTTCTATTGTCTATTTCCTTCAGCCTTGGCGGAAATTAAACTACCTAGGGAATTTTCTAAATACAAAAAGGTGTTTCAGGGAATTCGACCTCAATTTGAAATTATTCAGAATAAAGCAGGACTATATGACAGACTTAGACACGTCCAAAATAACGCTTTGGGATGTATGGTGTCATTGGGATTTCTTGATAGATCTCGATTTCTAGATGGTTTAGTAGTTTTAACAAGTCAACCGATCCCAGCTAACATCGTCAATAAGATTTTTGAAAGTCCAATCGCGGACGAGGAGTGGTTCAAGTTCTTGATAGAGGCTATGCCAAACTTTCCTTCGGAAGGAACGAGTGGTTGGAAAGCCAGAACCAAATTAGGCGAATTTAGATATGACGCAGCATAAGCAGTTTTTGTTTATTAATAGACTTCTTGTTAGCTCAAGAGGAAAGTACATTTACGATCAAGAATTTTTCACTGGAATTAATATCATTCGCGGGGATAACGGAACTGGCAAGTCCACAATTATGGATCTGCTTTTCTTTGCTTTAGGTGGAGATATTAAGGATTGGACGGAAGAGCAAGCTCGATGTGATTTCGTAATGTGTGAGGTAGATGTTGCAAGTAAAACATTAACACTCAAACGTGAAATCAAGAATCCTACTTCCTTGTACATTTACGAAGGAAAATTAGATCCGAATGCCCCTGTTAACAGCTTTCTTGTACTACCGTATCGAGTATCCGATCGGAAAGAGAGTTTCTCACAGATACTTTTCGACTATATTGGTCTACCTCGTTATAAAAAAGATGATGCAATCACTTTAACTATGCATCAAATTTTGCGACTTATCTATGTTGACCAAATCACTCCCCCCAATAAAATTTTAAAACAAGAATCCTCTATGTTTGATGGCCATTCAAATCGCTTGGCTATAGGGGAATATTTACTTGGAATTGATGACCTCGGCTCGCATATCCTTCGCCAAGAAAAAAGTAAACTAGAAAAGCAAGCCGAAGGAATTCTCGTCGAGCGTAAGGCAATTCATAAAGTTTTAGGGAAGCATTTCAAAATTCTTGATGAAGAATCTTTAGGTATTGAGATTGCCGATTTAGCGGCTGAGAAGAAGAGACTACAAGAAAGTGTGTCCTCATTTGTTGAGGGGCCATCGTCTGAAAGCATCAATGTAATTGTCCAGACGTCTGCAACGAAAATCGCAAATCAGAAAAATGATCTTGTTAAGCTCAATAATGAACGCAATCGACTATCTGACGAAATTATTGACGGTGAGTTATTTATAGACAGCCTAAATTTCCGAATTCGCTCGATCACAGAGGCAGCTGAAGTAAGTGAAGGCATCGGTAGCATGGATTTCAAATTTTGCCCCTCGTGCTTGACGCCGATTCATAACTCTAAAGACCAAGTACATTGCAATCTTTGCAAATCTGCGAGTGTTCTTGAATCCCGAGGAAGGGGCTACTTGGCGGAACGAACTTCACTTCAATTCCAATTGGCTGAATCAAAAGAAGTGGTGGAGAAGCTCCGCGAAGAATTGTCGGGAATTGAGCGTGAAATAACTAAGGCATCTGCACAACTTGAGATATTGCTAGACAGCTACCATCCAATTGGAATTCGTGGGGATGACCCCCGATATTATGAAGATGCAGTTCGTCTAGGTTTCATTGAGAAACAGCTTGAACAGCTCACAGAAAGCATCGCTATCGTAAGAGAAATTGATCTTGCAAATCAAAAGCTTTCGGATATTACTTTAAAGATAGAGAGTATTAAGGCACGATTAGAGATGGCATTGGCAAGGACAGCTGGAAGAAGGGATGAAGTCACGGAAAACATTTCCGAACTTGTTGTAAAGATTTTGAAGGAAGATTTGGGTTATGAGATGGCCTTCAAAGATGCGTCTCACTTCGATTTTAGTTTTGGACTGGATGTTATGAGACTCGATGGGAAATCTAAATTTTCCGCTAGCTCTATGACGCTCTTGAAAAATGCATTTCGTTTTTCGATTTTCTATTTATCAGTGATGGATTCGGAAATGCGATATCCACGCCTGCTCATTATGGATAATATAGAGGATAAGGGAATGGTTCCGCAACGTAGCCAAGCGTTTCAACGAACCATCGTGGAGTGCTGCTCACATTTAACTGGTGCATATCAGCTGATATTCACTACTTCCATGATCGATCCTAAGCTCAACGATAGTGAATTCTGCCGCGGTAAAAATTACCTCAAAGGCGATCACACCCTCGAATTTTGATTTGATTGCGCAAGCGTGGTGTCACCCATTAGCCCCCGGTAGTCAAGAAGTCGAACCAAATACTCACAAATTACCGATAAAGCACGGGGTCAGGCCTTACATTTGACATTCGTCTATGAAAAAAACAGAGGGAGAGTGGCGTTGGCTGATGTCAATTGTCAAACGTAAGGCCTGACCCCAAAGTGTTTGCTTGCCACTAGAGATCCAGGAGACATCCAATTCGAAAAGTGATATTTATGTCGCTTCCAGAAATCAGTGTTTTCGGTTTATGCTTATTGGCGTTAATCGTGTCATATGAATCATTTCGACTTATAAAAATTGGTTTGTTGTTGGGAAATTATCTTGCTAAACATTCTCGCGACTTTTGTCCGCATGATTCTTACGTTGATCCTAGCGTTCTCAGCCCCCTTTGTTGGCGGATACTTGGCAGGAGGGTGGGGTGTTCTTCTTGGCTTGTTGTCTTCGTACGCTATTTATGCCACGTTATTTGATGTAAAAGTGGAAGCGGATTATCCACAAACTTCAACATGCTTAAAGTGCGGTGGAGTCGGTAGACTCACCGCATCAGATGGTAGGTACGTTGGTTACCAATGTGAGAAATGTAAGAGGTCTTGGAAAATGAAAGTAAGATATCGCTGAGTACGAGCAAGAGAAGTGCGCAGGGTCAGGCTTTACATTTGACATCCCGCTTTCACCATCCCAGACTCTACTGGAATTAAATCGACGGGAGATTGAAATGGCGAGACCATTGCACATAGAGTATGCAGGGGCTTCGTACCATGTCACTGCCCGAGGGAAGGAAGCACGGGGTCAGGCCTTACAATTGACATTCATCTGTAAATAAACCAGAGGAAGAGTGGCGTAGGCTGATGTTAAATGTCAAACGTAGGGCCTGATCCCAAAGTGTGTGTCGCTTTTATAGAACGGTGTTAGCGCCAATACAAAAGGCTTAACTTATTTCAAAAAATGGAAAAAATAAATAAAGTTACCGGACAGAGAGTTGATTGCAAAGAGCACAACGATAACGCTCTGCCTTCTTATTCCGCTCCCAGCGTACTATTTAAAAACACGCTCTGCTTTCACGCAAATCCACGTTGCTCTCGCTGTAACGGAACTGGATATATAGGAAATTTCAAAAACACTGCGGGCGGAAGATGTTTTCAGTGCCTTCCTGATGAGCGCTGGAATCGCCTATTGGGTGAGTTAATTCTTACGGGTACTGACGACATTTCCAAGGAGCCTGTATGCGAAATCAGACTTGTGTCGTCAGAGATATACTCATCAACTGGTTATATTGTCACCAGAGTCGAACTTCCCCCGATTGAAAGTACGCCGATATTTTTAACTCTTGAAGAAGCACGTTGTTTTGCTAGCAAAGCGTACAAAGTGTGATTGCCGTCGAAACTAATAAATAAAATAGAACGCAAATACGTCCGTGAAGGGGTCAGTTCTAACATTCAAACATTTTTAACTGCGCCTGTTTTCAGAAGCGCGGGCCAAGCCTTGACCTGCCACATTAATGATTTGTTCAATGTGTTGAATTTGGCGTAAAGTAAGTCGTAGGAGAGTAGACGCCTGCATTACGTCCGCTCTTCTATTTTTTATACGTTCGCAGTGACTCAATTTGTTAGGGATAGTGCATGGCAAGACTTGACCCCACTTTTCAATCAGACCTAATTCCTTAGACGCTTAGACCAAATCTCTGCACATCAATTGGCTTGCTTGATTTGGGAAAGTACATCAAGAATCGCTGACCGCGTAAGCGACTCCTGCTGTTCACGATCAACTGTTGCATCGCCGTCGAACAATTGATGGCCGTAACGGCCAAATTGCGAGTGATTTCCGCCTACGATTTCAACCCACTTTGCGTGTGGCGGGAGCAATCCTCGGTTGGCGAGTACGCGATCTGAAGGGGCAATCCCATCGTTTGTCGCGTAGATTTTTGTGACTGGAATTTCAAGCTTGGATAAATCATCGTCCTTGGGATGTGTAGTCGCCACCAAGACGAGCGCAGAGAGTAACCGCGAATCTGATCCTGCCATTCGTGCTGCGAGCGCAGCGCCGAGTGAGTGCCCTGCAATCACCCACTGCTTTAACTCAGGATGGGCTGCCATCTGCGCCCGCGCACGACCTACAGCTTCTTGTTTGTGCGATTCGAGTGGCGCAAAACGATAAGGCAAACTTACGACAAACACAGGAAATCCTTTTTCCGCAACTGGCCGCAGCAGGGGAGCATAGGCTTCTGGTGCAATACCAGATCCGCAGATAAAGATTAGCGCCGCTCGCCCCTTTGATGCAAGGGGCAAGAATGCCAAGCCTGTCGCGTCGCTGTGAACCAAAACCCTGTCATCGCTGCGCATCAGACTTTCAGCAACTCCACGCGTTCGAACTGAATTCGCCAGCCAAGACATGGCAAACAACGCCCATAACATGAACCCCGCATGAATCCAATAACGCAGCGGCCAGCGCTTGCGTATAGTCTTAGCGATAGCATCCGTCATAGTGGGTTCATGATGTCTAGTGTAGAGATTAGCGTCTGGCCGAAGCGCCCGAAGACAGCGACGTTGTCAGCCTGTTACAAGAGCTGCCTCAGGATATACCTAGAATCACCTTCTGAAAAGATCCGCCAATCCAAATTTTTCTTGGTCGCCTAAAACGAAGCGGTATTCAAGCCAGCAATATGTGCAACCAATCAGGCGAAATGAAAATTTGCATTGACTCAACAAAAGCACGGGGTCACCCATTAGCCCCCGGTAGTCAAGAAGTCGAACCAAATACTCGCAAATTACCGCGATAATTTTTATTACACCACCACACGCCTGTTTCAAAATGCCGTCGTGCCTTTTGCCTCAATGTGTGGTTGCGTGAATCGCACCTTCACCCATGTGGTTCTAGCGAAAATGGTGTTGCTGTTTTCGCCCAAGTAGCACTGCTACTCCAGAGGCATCTCAGTACCGCTTTGCGTCCAATTGATGGGCAGATCTGTGGCTACCTTGCGGTTCCAATCTCTTGTGGCTCACGCAGTCTTGCCAAACCTTGAGTAAAGCATCGCTCCACCGAAAATACCTCACCTGTTTTAGCATATGAAAACAGGCTCTTGCTAATTTATGTCTTGCCGCCTTGATCGCCACAATAGCGTTGCGTTTGGCCACTTTCGCTAGGGATGGAGCCGGCACTTGAGTCGCTTGACTAAGGGCTCGATAAATCTGGGGGCAACTGATGAGATAAAAGCCTCTGATCGTCGCCTAGTGCTTGTGTCTATAACGAAGTTCATGGCAGTATTCTCGGTGCAATGCTTGTTTCTAGCTTTGCTACCCAGACATTTATCAGTGTTATTGACTATCCTACCTACACGGAGACGAAATGAATCGTATGCTACGGAACTGTTTAGTATCGTTTGGTTTAGCGACAGTGAGCTTAATCGCGAATGCGCAAATCGATCTCAATCATGCGCATCGATCCAATGCGGATAAACAGCGCGATATGACGAGCAAGCCGCTCGAAACGATGGCTCTGATGGATGTGAAAGAGGGCATGACAGTATTGGATTTGTTGGGCGGGAGCGGGTATTTCAGCGAACTCTTGGGTCAACAAGTAGGAAGTAAAGGCCGAGTGCTTCTGCACAACAATAAAGCTTATTTACCGTTTGTTGGTAAAGATTTGGAAGCACGTCTGGCAGATGGTTCGCTAAAAAACGTGGTGCGTTACGACCGCGAAGTGGATCATTTGGAGCTTGCGGAAAATAGTCTGGATGCCGTCTTTTTCGTGATGGGTTATCACGATATGTACCACGTCTCACCAGGCTGGAAGATCGATGACAAAGACCTGATGGGACAAATTAAGAAAGCCTTGAAACCGAATGGGCTGATGCTGGTTATCGATCATTCGGCACCCATAGGTAGTAAGCTGGAACAAACGCAAGATAATCACCGCATCGATGAGGAATTTGTAAAGAGTTCGTTGAAAGGATTCGGATTTGAAATCGTCAAGCAAAGCGATTTATTACGTAATCCAGCTGATACTAGAAAAAATATCGTGTTTGATCCCGGTATTCGAGGTAAGACTGATCGCTTCGTGTTTGTGGTGAAAAACGTTAAGTAACTAGAGTTGCTCTCGTCTCCTAGCTGCAGAAACGAGAGCAAACATCTGCAGCAATCATTGAGCAAATTAAAGAGGTCACGTTTTACAGGAAAGATGCTCCAAGACATAATAAGTTTTTTTGCCTATCAAAATAGACAAAAATCAGGAAATGTCTCCTGACGTGTCCCAACGCATTTGCACAGAATTTCAAACAGGCTCATGGTTTCTGACATATCACGTTTGGACCGTGAGCCAAGCCCAATGAACCGATGACCATCATTCAATCATTTATCCTTGCCTATTGTTTTCTTTTGTCGAGCTTCCTTCTGATTCGATGTAGGAGATCTACGGCTGCCAGATACTTGGTTGTCGCCTTATTGATACTCGCCTCCGCTGTTGCGTTTAATTATGCCTATGAGGCGGGTTTGATCCATGCTATGCCAGCATGGCGTTGGGCGCTTCCGATTTGGATGGGCCCCGTTTTGTTTGGCTTGACGACGTCTCTGATTCAGCCCTTGACTACGAAAGAGATCAGTCGGCATGTTCTTGTGCTTAGCCTACCGACATTGTTGGTAGGCTCGATGCCTACCCTGAAAAATAGTCTTGGGTTCCATTTTGAGGTGGACGTGAAGCACCTCGGACTGAGTTTTGCGTATCTCTTTTTGATTTGCTACCTAGGTTTGAGTTACCGTTTGATCAGGCGCTATGCAAGCTGGTTGCCGCAATCAATCGCCGCCAGCGAAGTGTTGCAATTGCGGTGGTTGTCTCATTTGCTTGGTTTGATTACTGTTCTCGTTGTGATTGAATTGATCGAGTGGTTTGCCCCTCTCGTATTGCTACCCTCATCACCCTACTTCTATCTGATAGAAATGCTGTTCTTGGCGCTTGCCTTGTTGATGTTGAGCTTAGAAATCATGCAAAGACCGGATGGATTGTTGATGCACACTGCCAGCGAGGCGCAACAGCAAGCTCATTTAGATCAAGTAGTAGAGCATGTTTCTTCAGAAGAGCACGATGTAAGAGCTATACATTCCTCACCACAAGACCTGGTAACGAAGCAAGAAGATGATGCAGAACTGAGCCGATTAATGGCGAACGTCAATGAGAAGATTGTAGAAAGCGAACTGTATAAGATCCCGAACTTAAGCCTGACACAACTCGCGCAAGAGGTGGCACTGACACCGCGAGAACTATCTAGCGTGATCAATAAGGTCAGCAAACGGAACTTTTCTGACTTTATCAACGCCTATCGGGTGCGGGAAGTAGCAAGACTGTTAGATGGCGAAAATGCAAAAAATATCAACTTGCTCGATGTTTTGTTCCAAGTCGGCTTCAATTCAAAATCAACTTTTAATGCTATGTTTAAGCGTGAGTTTGCCTGCACGCCTAGCGAATATCGTAAGCGATCTGTTAATAAAGCTGCCATAAATGGAGCCCTAGAGCCAGAAAAATCCCCCTAAAAAGTGCAGGATCACGATTTCGGACGACCAATTGCCCATAGCGCATAAGAATAGAACTTCCGTTACTGTTCATCTCACTATGAAACAGGTCAAAACCGCTCAACACAGAGGCACAGAGACGCAGAGAAAAGCTTGAGAAAAGCGAAAAATCATCGTTTTTTTCTCTGCTTTTTCATTTTCTCTGTGCCTCTGAGTTGCGAGGTTTGTTTTGCGGCTTTTCATATTGGGTCAAATAGTTGCGATCTTCCAATTTTATGAGGACTAAGAAATGGACCTTAGGTACGCGAAGCGTATGGGGCTATGGGAGCAATTGACGCGCGTAGTCGCACTACTGCTGTTGTTGGCTTTATTTCAATCAACAGCGAGCGCTGATCTTTTGGTAAAAAACGTCACGCTAATTACCGGCAACACCGATCACCAGCAAAACACCGTGAGTGCAAAAAACGGCTACCTTTGGATCGTGGCGGGAAAAATTCATTATGTCGGCAGCCAGCGTCCCAAGACGCTAACAACGACGCCAGAATTTGATGGCGAAGGTGGTTTTTTGCTTCCGGGACTGATCGATAGTCACGTGCATCTGGGACAAGTTCCAGGTATCCATCTGCGTGACCAAGAACGGAAAAAGCGACTTATCCATGTGTGGCAAACCTGGGAACCCAGTGCTTACTTGCGTTATGGCTTCACCAGTTTAGTCGACCTCGGTGAATTCGATCACGATTATGTGCGCAAGTTTTACCCCATGGACGCTGCACCACGTGTCTTTGGTGTGGGGCGAACTGTGCGCCAACTCGACGGTTATGGGCATAACTTTTTTACGAAACCACAAGCCTATGGTGCCTTGCCCAACTATTTGATCAATCATGATCAAGCGTTGCCAGAAAACGTAGACAGGCGCGACCATGAGCCTGCGCGCTTGGTCGCAAATGCAAAAAAAGAAGGCGCGATTGCTATTAAAGCTTTCTACGAGGATGGTTTCTCCGGAGTTTTCCCGCTGTTAGCGCTTCCCGAGATCGACCAGTTGAAAGCGTTGAAGAAGGCAGCCGATGCGGCGCAACTTCCTGTGATTTTGCACGCCACTTCGATAATGGGCTATCAAGCCGCAGCGGATATAGGCGTCGATGTCATTGCGCATGGACTCTGGCATAAAGAAGTTGGTGATTTTTCTCAGCCCATGCCGATAGCATTGACGAAGGATCTTTTTCGTCGTTTAGCAAAAAACGGTACCACGGTACAACCTAGCCTGCGAGTGGTACTTGCTGAGATGGAATCTGATCGCGCTTATACGCCGCAATCGCTAGCGTCTTTACCCAAAGAGCTTTGTGAATTCTATCTTTCTCCCACAGCGCAAAGTCACTTAGAAGAAGGCGAAGAGTTGGTCGCTTTGTTGCGGCAACGCGGTTATGTGACAGCTGATAGTTCCTTACCAGCTTTGCGCGCACTATTTGCCGAACGCGCTCTGACCCAACTAAAAGGGATGAAAGAAGCAGGCATGCAATTCGTGTTTGGCACCGATACGCCAACGCCGACCGGGGCTGCCGTCGCCCTACCCGGGCGCAATGCCTACTTGGAGATGCAAACTTGGGCACAAGCCGGTATACCCTTGGAACAACTGTTCTTGGCACTGACGGATAGAAACGCTCGCCAATTTAAATTGAAAAACTTGGGACGTCTTGAGAAAAGCTACTTTGCTGACCTGGTTCTGCTGCGTAAAAACCCTTTGAAAGAGGTGAGCGCCTACGAAGAAGTGCAACAAGTATGGGTAGCAGGTAAGCCCATGTTATCTGATCAGGTCGCTCAAACAAATAAGGCTATTCCACAAGCTACTTGCGCAGCATCTTTCTAATGGGAGAAAAAATCTATGTATCAACACTATTTCAGTAAAGTTGGGCAAGTGACCGCCTTTCTCGTCGCGATGGTTTTTGTTGAAGAGTCTTTCGCACGTAACACGCCGTCTATGATGGATGGTGCGACAACAGCGCAAAGAACTGTCATTCGCAATGTGACGGTCATACAGCCTGGCGCAAAAAAAGTGAGCACTTCAGTTGCCGATGTCTGGCTAGAAAATGGCATGATACAAGCGGTTTTACGACCGGGTGCTGCAGCACCAAAATCCACATCATCTGACGTAAAGCAAATGGATGGAAGCGGTCGATTTCTACTACCCGGATTGATAGATTCTCATGTTCACCTCGCTAATGTCGCAGGTATGACAGGGGCGCAAAAGAAGAAATATCCGCAAGCAGTGTCAGCGTATTGGCAGCAATTGCCGCGTAGCTATTTGTATTACGGATTTACCTCTTTGGTCGATCTCAATGCGTATCATCCGAATCAAATAAAGTCCTTTACGCAAAGCCCTGTCGCACCCCGGGTCTGGCACTGTGGGCCTCAGGTCAGTGTGTACGAAGATTTTACTTTCGCCGTTGAGGGACTCAGCGAAGCCGAAAAATTAGAACAAGACTTTGTGCTTGATCCAGCTTTGGCGGCGCCAGCGACCGTGAAAAATCCCCACGAACACAGTGTTGCAAAGACCATGCAAAAGCTGAATGATGCTGGAGCGTCTTGTATCAAAATGCTCTATGAAGACGAGACAGTGGGGCTGCCGGTCACCTGGCAAACTCCATCGGCAAAATTGGTGAGTGAAATTGTTTATGCGGGGGCGCAAACAAATATGCCTGTCGTGTTGCATGCGCCATCCGCGGCAGGGCATCAACTCGCATTGTCCTCGGGCGTTTCGGTGCTGGCACATGGTCTCTGGGCCAGAGAACTGAGTGAAAAGTCATTTCAGACTAACGATCTTTCGGATCGAGATAGCGATCTTTTAAAACAGGTGGCAGAGCGTGGAATAGGCTACCAACCCACGCTACGCGTGATCCATGCCGAACAAGAGTTACTAAATCCATCCGCAGTCAAGAACAAACTTTACGATAATGTGTACCCACCCGACTACCTGCGCTATCTACAGAGTGAAGACGCCCAATGGGGTGTGAAAAAATTAGCTAGCCGTCCACAAATATGGAGCCATGAACTGCGTCTGGCGATTAAGTCGCTTCCCGGTGCTAGTGAAGGCGATGGTTTGCGTTTATTGGAGCATGCCTACCCTATGTATCGCGAGCGTTTAA
>VFQS010002528.1_pt1 | contig 14898 bp, 13 predicted proteins | sample 3512361 | NCBI WGS metagenome assembly VFQS01 (sample SAMN10412375, study PRJNA504923) | tailings metagenome | isolation source: Relicate 1 Philex TSF3 active mining | place: Philippines
CAACTATAAGTTTTCAGAGCTGCAGCTCCGGCACTGGGAGTAGTTCGCCGAAGCTGCCGGTCTCTCGAAGGCCCAGGCAAAACAGCGCGTTTTAAGGATCGCTGGGCAACTCCCTGTCAAAGCTCACCAATTGCGTGCCTCAGACCTGTTTTGGGCCATTGACGGTTGCGCACGCAGTTGTGGCCGTTTACGCCATCCGCAGTCCGTCGATGCCCTGCCAGCCGAGATACACGGCCAGGGCCAGGCTCACCAGGCCCACGAGCACGTCGCCCTGGTTGAACAGCCAGGTTTTGCTGCGCTCCAGCACGGGCAGCACCTGGCTCGGCCCCAGCAGCAGCACCGCCGCCAAGGGGGTGATCAGCAACACGCCGCTGACCAGCGCGAACAGGGCGGTCGCCAGCAGTTCCTGGCTGCGGGCCAGGCTGGCAGTGAGCAGCGAGCCAGCGGCCTTGGCATAGAGGAACAGGTCGTCGGGGGAGGCCACCTGCAGGGCGGCGCTGATGCTCAGCAGCAGCGGCAGTGGCATGGCGCAGAACTGATCCAGCTTGCGGGTCCAGCCCGGGGGCTCGCCCTCCTCCTCGCGGCTGAGCAGTTCCTTCAGGGCCAGGCCCAGCAGGGCGCCGGCGGCGAGGAGATCCAGACCGGTGCGGTGGCTGGTGCCCTTGTCCATGGTGAGCAGCAACCCGTGGCCCACCGTGAGCAGCAGGGTCACCGCCAGGGCGGAGGTGAGCAGCCAGCCCAGCACGAACAGGCCGCCGCGGCGCAGCGGGTTGGGGCCGAGCAGCACCAGCAGCAGCAGGCCGATGTGCAGCGGTGAGAAGCCGATCGCCAGCGCGAAGGCCGAGAGCTCGCCCAGTTCCGGCCCGAGTGTGGCCAGGGGCGGGCTGGTCACACCAGCGATCAATCCGGGCACCATCAGGCGAGGGGCTGAACCGGGGCATTCCAGCGCACGATCGCGGGTTGCTCGCGTTCATGGCCCAGCAGGCCCGCTGCCGGTGTGGCGGCCGCTTGGGGCGCAGCAGCCAGAGCTCCAGGGTCAGCGGCGGATCTCGAACCAGTCGGCGCCGGTGGGGGAGAGCTGGATGACCGTGACGCTGTTCACGATCGCCGCGGCCGGTCCCTGCTCGCACCACAGGCGCAGCTCGCTGAGCTGCTGGGGCTGGCCCTCGGCCTCCACCTCCACCGAGCCATCGGCTTCGTTGCGCACCCAGCCGCCCAGGCCCAGTTCGTTGGCGCGGTTGCAGCAGGCGGCGCGGTAGCCCACCCCTTGCACCGTGCCGCGCACGGTTAAACGCCAGCGCTCACTGGGGGTCTGGGGGCGGGGCTCGCTGGGCTGGAGGAAGCGGCGTTCGCTGGCAGCGGCGCGACGTGCCCGCAGGCTGCGGCCAGACGTGAGGGAATCGCCGGGCATCCAGCCCAATGGAGGTGAATCCAGCTGGCGTGCACGTTTGGCGCTGTCCATCCTTCAACCCTTGAGGCCACACCCCATCCGTCAACTTGCCACAGCTGTTCGCGGCTGCCCACCAACGGTTGCAGTTGCCAGCGGTGAAACTCATGGCCCCAGTGGGTTTCGCCGCTCCGCACCAGCAGCCCATCGGCGCTGGCCGTGGCCTGGCGGTAGCCCAGGCTCAGTTCGCCGCGGGCGGCGCTGAACGGCAGCACCCCGGCCATGGCATGGGGCACCCCCAGCGGGTCGTGCAGGGTCTGGCCCAGCAGCAGCAGCCCGCCGCATTCGGCGGCGATCGGCAGGCCCAGCCTGGCGGCACTGCGCAGCGCCGCCAGGCTGCGCTGGCTGGCGGCGAGCTGGCCCGCGTGCAGCTCCGGATAGCCGCCGGGCAGCAGCACGCCGCGGCTGCCCGGCGGCAGCGCCGCATCGGCCAGCGGGCTCCAGGGGATGGGCTGCACACCAAGGCTCTGCAGCAGCTCGCCGGCCTCGGGGTAGCGGAAGTGGAAGGCCGCGTCGCTGGCGACGGCGATGCGCAGCGGCTCTCCTTTGGGAGTCGGTGGATTGGCCTTGGCCATCGCCTCGCCTGCTGATGTCTGCTGCAGGCACCAGCGGATCGGATCCACCGGGTCTGCGGGCGCGGCGGGGGGCGCCAGCAGCGGCCAGAGCCGATCCAGAGCCAGATGCTGTTCTGCCAAGGCCGCCCACTCGGCCTGGCGCGCGTCCAGATCGTCCAGCTCATGGGGCGGATGCAGCCCCAGGTGCCGGGATGGCAGGTTGAGGGCCGGGGTGTTCGGCAGCACCCCCAGCAGTGGCACCGCGATGCTCGCCAGGGCTTCGCTGAGCAGCAGCCGGTGACGCTCACTGCCCACCCGGTTGAGCACCACGCCGGCGAGTTCCACGGGCTGCGGCGCCATCGCGCGCGCGTGATCCCGGAAGCCGCGCACCAGGGCCGCCAGCGATCCGGCCTGCCGCGATGCTTCCACCACCAGCACCACGGGCAGCGCCAGCTGGGCCGCCACCGCCGCCGAGCTGCCCTGGCTGCTGGAGCCCAGCCCGTCGAAGAGGCCCATCACTCCCTCCACCAGGGCCAGATCGGCGCGGCTGCTGTGCCAGTGGAAGCTGCGTTCCACCCACGCCTCGCCGCAGAGCAGGGGGTCGAGGTTGCGGCACGGCAGGCCGCTCACCCGGCTGAGCAGCTGGGGATCGAGGTAGTCGGGCCCCACCTTGAACGGCTGGAGTTGCAGGCCCCGCTGCCGCGCCAGGGCCGCCAGGCTCAGGGAGAGCAGGGTCTTGCCGCTGCCACTGCTCGGGGCGGCGATCAGGCAGGGCAAGGCCGCGCGGCTAACTGGGGAGCAGCTTGGCAGCGATCGGGGCCGCGGCGGCCAGCAGCGGGCTGGTGGAGTCGTGGCTGCCGCCCAGCAGCCGGGCCAGCTCCATCTCCTCGCTTTCGTTGGGCCGCGGCACCACGTCCTCGGCCAGCTCCATGCTCGCCATCCCCCCCGATTCCAGGCGCATGCAGCCGCCCGACTCCGAGCAGAGGATCACACACAGCGGCGCGCCGCTGCTGCGCTGGCAGATCAGGCGCAGTCCCACCAGGGCGCCGGGGTGGATCTTGGGCGCCCCCACCGGTACCGGCATCAGGCGGAACTGCACGCTGTGGCCATCGCTGCGCTCGAACTCGGCGCCGATGCCCTCCAGGCCGTCGCCGTTGCCCGGCACCCGGTAGCTGCTCACCAGGTGCCAGCCGAGCCGATCGGCGATCCAGGCCGCCAGCAGCAGGCCCTTCACCGGATGGTCACCCTCCACGTCGATGTCGAGCTGCACCACCCGCGCCAGGGCATCGCGGCGCACCGGCGGGTCGAACACCATCGCCAGCGACTCGCGCCAGCAGCGCAGCCGCAGCCAGTTCAGGTCGTTGATGGTCTGACCGGCCTGGATGCGCTCCACCAGGATGTTGAGGCAGCGGCGCGGGCTGCCCAGGGAGCTGTCCACCACGAGGCGGGAGTTGGGCAGCGCCAGGGCATTGAGCATCTCGGGCGCCTCATCGAGGCTGGAGTTCCACCACACCCAGCAGGGCAGCTCCGGATGGATCAGGGACTGCACCAGATGGAGCCCCTGCTGGAGCGAGCCCATCCCGCCGCGCAGCACCACCACGTCGCCGCAGGCGGCGCCGGCGCCGCCATCCTCGGGCAGGGGGCAGTAGGCGGCCACCAGGGTCTGCAGGGGCTGGGCCCCATCCAGGGTGGGGGCCAGGGTGATCAGGCGCCGCGGCATCTGGGCGCTGATGGCGCTCTCCACGAACTGGCCGCGCAGATCCTCAGCCTGGTGGTTGCCGGGCAGCTTGCCCAGGGCCCAGGCCAGCCGCGGATCCATCGGAGCGGTGCTCAGCGGCAGGCCGCAGGCCTGCACCTCCGAGCGGGCCGCCTCCAGCAGATCGGCGCTGAGCAGGCCGGTGATCGGTCCATCGGCCTTGCCCGAGCGCACCAGCTGCTGTTCCAGCCAGGAGCCTTCCCACACCACCAGCGAGAAGGTGGCGGCGCCGGAGGAGGTGGTGAGGTCGTGCTGCCAGAGCTGCTCCAGGTAGCCGCCCAGCTCCTCGGGCGGCAGGGCAGTGGGGGCCTGGAGGGTGAGCTGGGCGGCCATGGCGGGCGAAGCGGCGGAGAGGGTTGAACGGGCGGTGGTCGAACGCGATCAGGGGCGGCGCCAGCCGAGGCCGTCGTCGGCCAGCAGGGCATCGGCGGCGGCAGGTCCCCAGGTGCGCGCTTCGTAGGGATGCACCGGCAGCTGCCAGGGGGCGTCTTCGATCAGCTCCAGCAGCGGCGTGTACATCCGCCAGGCGGCCTCCACTTCGTCGTTGCGGGTGTAGAGGGTGGGATCGCCGAGCATGGCGTCAGCCAGCAGGCGCACGTAGCCCTCGTCGCTGGGTTCGCCGAAGCTCTCGTCGTAGCTGAAGGCCATGTCCACCGGCCGGCTGCGCATGCCCGAGCCGGGGGCCTTCACCTCAAACTTGAATTCCGCCCCCTCATCGGGCTGGATCCGCAGGATCAGCTGGTTGGCGGTGGGGGCGCCGCCGGCGGCATCGAACAGGTGCACGGGCGCCTCGCGGAAGGTGAGCACCACCTCGCTCACCCGCTTGGGCAGGCGCTTGCCGGTGCGCAGGTAGAAGGGCACGCCCTGCCAGCGCCAGTTGTTGATGAACAGCTTCATCGCCACATAGGTTTCGGTGGTGCTGTTCGGATTCACGCCGGGCTCCTGGCGGTAGCCGGCGATCGGGTTGGAGCTGGAGCCGCCGGGGCCGTACTGGCCCCGCACGCAGCACTTCCAGGGCTCGTCTTCGTTGGCCAGCTGGGCGGCCTGCAGCACCTTGGCCTTCTCGTTGCGCATCGCCTCCGGATCAAAGCGCCCCGGGGCCTCCATCGTGGTGAGGGCCAGCATCTGGGTGAGGTGGTTCTGCACCATGTCGCGCAGGGCCCCGGAGGTTTCGTAGTAGCCGGCGCGCTCCTCGACGCCCACCGTTTCGGCTGCCGTGATCTGCACGTTGGCGATGTAATTGCGGTTCCAGATCGGCTCGAAGATCGTGTTGGCGAAGCGCAGCACCAGGATGTTCTGGACCGTTTCCTTGCCCAGGTAGTGGTCGATCCGGAAGATCTGCCGCTCCTTGGCACAGGCCTTCACGAGCCGGTTCAGCTCCTGGGCGCTGCCGTAGTCGCGGCCGAAGGGCTTCTCGATCACCACCCGGCTGCGGTCGGCATCCGCCAGCAGGCCGGCATTGGCGAGGGCCCGGGTGCCGCTGCCGTAGAAGGTGGGTGACACCGACAGATAGAAGGTGCGGTTGCCGCGGGTGGCGCGCTGGCGATCGATCGCATCAAGCCGCTCACCGAGCCTGGCGATCGTGCTGGGGTCGGAGAGGTCGGCCGGTTCGTAGAAGAGCCCCTGGCTGAAGCGCTCCCAGGCGTGCTTGTGCTCGGCGATCGTGCCGGCCAGAGCCTCGGCCATGCGCGAGCGGAAATCGTCGTCGCTCCAGGGGCGGCGGGCGCAGCCCACCACCGCGAATTCGCTGGGCAGGCGCCGCTGGCGATAGAGCTCGAACAGCGCCGGCACCAGCTTGCGGTGGGTGAGATCGCCGCTGGCGCCGAAGATCACCAGGCACTGGGGTGCGATCACCCGCTCCTGGCGGAGCCCCACGCGCAGGGGGTTGGTGAGCACGCTGCTCATCAGAGGCTGTCGGCTGCCCTCTGGTTTAACGGCGCCGGCGGCCAACCCCAAGGGTTGGCGGATTTTGTGATGCGCCCTGTGCGCAAACGCAGAAAAAGCCCGCCGCTGCCGGCGGGCTTCTGAAGCGGAGAGGAAGCGGAGCCGGCGCTCAGTAGGTTTCCACGTGCCAGCGCTCGGCCTTCTTGAGCTGGGGCCGCAGCTCGGACCAGTCGAGACCCTTGGCGGCGGCGGCGGCGCTCATCGCCTCGTCGATGCCGGGCTCCATGCCCTTCAGACCGCACATATAGACGTGGGTCTTGGGGTTTTCGATCATCGCGAAGATCTCGTCGGCGTGCTCCAGCACCCGGTCCTGGATGTACATCCGGCCACCCTTGGCGTTCTGCTGCTCGCGGCTGATCGCGGTGGTGTAGCGGAAGTTGCCTGGGAACTCGCTTTGGTAGCGCTGCAGGTCGTCGTCGTAGAGCAGGTTGGGGGTCTTGGGAGCACCCATGAACAGCCAGGCCAGGCCGCGGAACTGGTACTCGGGGTTCTGGGCCCGCTCAGCCGGATCGAACATGCGCCGCAGGTAGGCACGCATCGGGGCGATGCCGGTGCCGGTGGCCAGCATGATCACGTTGGCGTCCTCATCGGGCGGCAGGAGCATCTCCTTGCCCACCGGGCCGGTGATCTTCACCTTGGCGCCGGGCTCGATGTCGCACAGGAAGGTGGAGCACACCCCGTTGATGGTCTCGCCGTCCTTCTCGTACTGCAGCTGGCGCACGCAGAGCGAGACGGTGCTGCCGGCCATGTTGTCGCCGTGGCGGGTGCTGGCGATCGAATAGAGGCGCAGCTTGTGGGGCTTGCCCTTGGCGTCGGTGCCGTCGGGAATGATGCCGATGCTCTGGCCTTCCACGTAGTGCAGCTGGGGATCGCCGCCGCTGAGATCGAAGGTGATGTGGTTCACCCGGCCGATGGCACCCTCGCCCACCAGGCTGTAATTCTCAAGCACCGTGCCGACGAAGGGATCCTTCGGCTTGTAGGTGTTGACCGGAACGTCGGCGTGGGCCACGTGCGTTTTCTGCGGAGGGGCGGATGCGACCGGGGCGGGTTCGGCGGGAGAGACGGGCTGGGATTCAGGCCTGGCTTCAGCGCTGGCGCCGAGGCCGTCGCCGCTGAGAACGGCGGTGATGCGACCGCCCTGGCGGGCAATGGTGCTCATCAGCCCCTGCAGCTGGGAGAAGGGCACGGTGAGCCGGCGCTCGGCCTGGCGCTGACGGCCGATGCCCAGCGACTCCACCACCACGGTGAACATCCGGCCATCGGACTGGGTTGCACGGCCTGTGGACACCCGCATGCAGTCAACGCCTGAAAAATCGAGCCGATTATAGAGAGGCTGCAGGCTGCAGCAAAACGCGGCTAGCGTTGTGCCCCAGCACACATCGCCGCCGTTCCTTGGCCCAGCTCCTCGCCCGGCCCGAAACGTTGTCTGAAGCCGCTCCCACCACGATGCCCGGGGCCATGCCCGCAGCGTTTCAGCAGGCTCTTGCCGGCCGTTGCAGCCTCGACACCATCCAGCAGGAGATGGAGCGCCTGCCCCAGGGGACGCGGCGTCTGGCGGTGCAGCTGCGCACGGCGCTCGATCCCCAGTGGCTGTGGGCGGTGCTCACCGACTACGACAACCTCAGCCGCTTCATCCCCAACCTGGCGAGTTCCCGGCTGCTGTGGCGCCGCGCCAGCACCGTTGGCCTGGAGCAGGTGGGCAGTCAGAGCTTCTGTGGGATGCGCTTCACGGCCAGGGTGGAGATCGAGCTGGAGGAGGATCGCGCCGCTGGCCGCTTGCGGTTCCAGATGACCCGCGGCGACTTCCGCCGCTTCGAGGGCAGCTGGGCGATCAGCTCTGGCGAGGGCGGCACTGCCCTGGTCTATGAACTCACCGTGCAAGGGCGGCCGGGCATGCCGATTGCCCTGATCGAGCAGCGCCTACGCGACGACCTGGCCAACAATCTGCGTGGTGTGCAGCAGGAAGCGGAGCGCCGGGCAGCCCAGCTGGCCTCGATCTAGAGACTGATCGATCTCCAGATCCAGCTGGCCTGAATCTTATTGATCCGGATTTGATTCGCCTGGAGCCTGGTGTAGAGGCTCAATTTTTTGGTGCTTGTTGATATACCCCCAAGGGGATTCGAACCCCTGTCGCCTCCGTGAAAGGGAGGTGTCCTAGGCCTCTAGACGATGGGGGCGAGGCCACGAAAACGCCGGTGAGCCCTGCGCTGTCGATGAATCGAAGCTACGGGTCGGGGGTGCCCTTCGTCAAGGAAGGCCCCAGGCCCGGGTCAGGCCTGGCCGTTCCACACCGGCACGGTGAAGTGGAAGCAGGCCCCTTCGCCCGGTTCCGACACCACCCAGATGCGGCCGCCATGGGCTTCGCTGATGCGCCGACACACCGAGAGGCCCACGCCGTAGCCGGAGGTGCCCTCCGAGGTCTGGGGCAGGCGCACCCGATCGAGAAAGATCCGCTGTTGCTCCTCGCTGGGGATGCCGGGGCCGCTGTCGCACACGCTCACCTGCACCCACTGGCTGGTGCGGTGCATCAGGCTCAGGCTCACCTGCCCGCCATCGGGCGTGTACTTGAAGGCGTTCTCCAGCAGGTTGAGCAGCACCTGCCGCATGCGCCGCTGGTCGGCGTACACATCCGGCAGGTCGGTGGGGATGTCGGTGATCAGCTCCAGGTTGCGCCCCACCCAGAGCTTTTCCAGTTCGAGGATCGCCTCGGCCGCCACGCTGCCCAGGGCCAGGCGCTGGGGATTGAACAGGGCTTCCCAGCGGGTGGTGCCCACCTCCAGCAGGTCGGCGGAGAGGTCCTGGATGTCATCGAGCCGGCGGCGGATCACATCCAGCAGCCGCGGCTCATCGATCTGGCCCAGGTCGTGGCTCTGCAGCGCCAGCTTGGCCGCGGTGAGCGGTGTGCGCAGCTCGTGGGCCACCATCCGCAACAGCCGCTCCTGCACCCTGAGCCGCTCGATCAGGGTTTCGTTCTCCTGGCGCAGCACCAGCAGCTGGTCTTCGAGCTGGAGCTCCCGCTGGGAGCGGCTGCCGTCGAGTTCCGCCGGTCGCAGGCTCATGCCCAGGCCCGTCACCGCCTCCATCTGCTGCCAGCGCGGCAGCCAGGTGCGCAGCTGGCTGCAGATCGTGTTGCCGGCGAACACCTGCTTCGGCGGTGGTTCCAGCTTCACCAGGGCCGGGGTGGCCACCAGTCGGTGCAGCTCGAGCAGTTCCGGCTGCCGGGCCGGGTCGGCGATCTCCAGCGACACCTCGAAGCCGCAGTCCTCCTGCTTGAGGAACTGCAGCAGGTTGCGCAGATCCGGCCCCGCCAGGTGGTGACGCGCGGCCACCAGCAGCAGCTTGAGCCGCTGGGGTTCGGCCTGGAGCCCCAGCGCAGCCAGGGCGTCCCGGCTGGGGTTGCTGGTGGCGTTGTCGGCCGCGGCTGGGTTGCTGGAGCCCGTCACGCTTCAGAAATTAGGTGGATTCGGGCACGTCCGTGTGGCGCCGCTAAGACGGGAGGGCAGTGCCACGGCATCCCCGGGATCCCATCATGAGCCAGGCCCTAGACACCAGGGACTTGCGTTCGCGGGGTCTTGCGGGCCCGGGCGACAGCCGCATCCGGCTCGACAGCAATCTGCGCCGCTGGTTTTCCCGCAATCTGGGCCTGTGGCGCTCGCGCCGGTTGTATTTCTTCGCAGATGGTGAGGCGCTGCCCGTGGACATGATGCTGCGGGTGGAAGCGTTCAGCCAGCCGATCGAAGGTGAGGCGGCCTACCGCTTCACCTGGTGGCCGGAGCAGGACTATGCGTTCTTCGAGAAGAAGCCCCGCTTCGTGCCCACCGGCACGATGGAGGCCTACCTCTGCGGCCATCAGCTGCGGCGCAGCCGTGGTTATCTGTGCGGTTCACCCACCAAGAGCCAGATCCGCCAGGTGGACGAGCACGAACTGATCTTCGAATCGCACTACCAGGCCTGGGACATCCTCGAGCACATCCGGCTGGTGGATCAGGACCGCTACCGCGCCCGCTCGATCTATTCGTGGAAAGACGGCGTGCTGGAGCTGGCGGAGACCCACCATGAAATTCGCGTGGAGGAAGCCGGCACTGCCCTGGGATGAGGGTTCGATCCAGCAGCATGGTCGGCATCCTGGATCCGGCCGTGTTGTTCCGCCCCAAGCCCCTGCTGCTGGCTGCCCTGCTGACTGTTCCCCTGGTGCTCGTTGCCCCTGGGGCCGCCCTGGCAGCTCCCGCCACGGAGGCGGAGATGGCTCTCTACACCCGCATCGCCGCGGTGAACGTGTGCATCGCCCGGGCGGCGGGGGTGGAGTTCGACAAGGCGGTGGGCATTGCCGGTGAAACCATCGCCCAGGTGATCCAGGGCCAGCACGGCGGCGCCATCGCCGAGGTGTCGGCCACGCCGCTCAGTGCCGATGAGCTGCGCAGGGGCTCGATCAATTCGGCGGTGCTCGGTGCGGCCGAGCTCTGCCCCAAGCAGGTGCCCGCCGATGTGATGCAGCGGGTGCAGGACGCCCTCAAGCAGGCCGGCCCGGCGCCCGGCGCCAAGCCGGCGGCCAAACCCTGATCACCCAATTCTGAACACGTCGTTGCCCTGAGTCCGATGGCCGTGGTGCGTCTTGCCGATTACCGTCCCGCCCCCCAGCTGCTGGAGCGCACCGATCTCACGGTGCAGCTGCATGCCGCCCACACCGAGGTGGCGGCGCGGCTGGCCTTCAGCCCCAATCCGGCGGCCAGCCCGGGCCCCCTGGTGCTGATGGGCGTGGAGCTGGAGCTGCTTGAGCTGCGCCTCGATGGTGTGCCGCTGGCTGCGGAGGCCTACACGCGCAGCGACGATCGGCTGGTGATCGCCCAACCGCCGCAGGGCCCCTTCGTGCTGGAGAGCCGGGTGCGGATCTCCCCCGAAACGAACACCACTCTGGAAGGCCTCTATGTGAGCGGCGGCCTGTTCACCACCCAGTGCGAGGCCGAGGGATTCCGGCGGATCACCTTCCATCCCGACCGGCCCGACCTGCTCAGCCGCTTCCGGGTGCGGATCGAGGCCGACCAGGCCAGCTGCCCCGTGCTGCTCTCCAATGGCAACTGCATCGACACCGGTGTGCTGGAGGGCGGCCGTCACTACGCGGTGTGGGACGACCCGTTCCCCAAACCCTCCTATCTGTTTGCGCTGGTGGCCGGTGCGCTGGAGGAGGTGACCGACACCTTCACCACCGCCAGCGGCCGCACGGTGCAGCTGCGCATCCATGTGGAGCCCGGCGATGCGCCCTACACCGCCCACGCCATGGCCTCGCTGAAGCGGTCGATGGCCTGGGACGAGCAGCGCTACGGCCTCGAATACGACCTCGATGAGTTCAACATCGTGGCGGTGCGCCATTTCAATATGGGCGCGATGGAGAACAAGAGCCTCAATATCTTCAACTCCAAGCTGGTGCTCGCCGATGCCGAAACCGCCACCGACGGCGAGCTGGAGCGGATCGAGAGCGTGATCGCCCACGAGTATTTCCATAACTGGACGGGCAACCGCATCACCTGCCGCGACTGGTTCCAGCTCTCGCTCAAGGAGGGTCTCACCGTGTTTCGCGATCAGAGCTTCAGTGCCGATCTGCACGGCGCCGCGCTGAACCGGATTGAGAACGTGGCGCTGCTGCGCAACACCCAGTTCCGGGAGGATGCGGGGCCCACGGCGCATCCGGTGCAGCCGGATCACTATCAGGCCATCGATAACTTTTACACCACCACCATCTATGAAAAGGGAGCGGAGGTGATCCGCGCCCTCCACACCCTGCTGGGCGAGGAGACGTTCATGCGCGGCATGGCGCTCTATGTGAGCCGTCACGACGGCAGCGCCGCCACCTGCCACGACTTTGTGCAGGCCATGGAGGATGCGGCCCACGACGCCTGGGCCCAGCCCGAGGGGGTTCACCCCCGCCCGCCGGCGTTTGATGTGCAGCAGTTCCGGCGCTGGTACACCCAGGCCGGCACACCGGTGCTGCACATCCAGCGCCACTGGGATGGCGACAACGGCGTGCTGGAGCTGCACATCCGGCAGAGCACGCCGCCCACCCCCGGCCAGCCCGACAAGCAGCCGCTGGTGATTCCGCTGGTGCTGGGGCTGATCGATCAGGCCGGCCATCCCCTGCCGGTGCATCTGGAGGGGGAGACCCGCCACCCCGATGCCCCCCTGCCCTTGCACTGGGGCCATGCCAGCCGCCTGCTGGTGATTGATCAGCCCGACCATCACGTCAGGCTGGTGGGCCTGCCGGCCCAGGCCCATCCGCCCGCGCTCTCGGTGCTGCGTCAGTTCTCGGCGCCGGTGAAGCTGGAGCTGGGCCGGCCCACCGCCGAGCTGGTGCATCTGCTGGCCACCGACAGCGATGCCTTCGCCCGCTGGGATGCCGGCCAGGTGCTGCTGCGCCAGGCGGTGCTGGCCCGCGCGGCCAAGGGAGCGGCGGCTGCGGCAGCAGAAGCGGGTGATCAGCAGCTGGAGAGCGAACTGATCGATGCCTTCGGCCGGATCCTGGCCGACCCCACCCTCTCGGAGGCCAGTCGCGCCGTGCTGATGGCCCTGCCGGGCATGCCCGAGCTGGAGGATGCGGCGGCTTCTGAAGGGCTCGAGCCCGATCCGCCGGCCCTGTTCGCCGCCCTGCTGGGGCTGCAGCGCAGCTTCGGGGCGGCCCTGGCGGAGCCGCTCACCGCAGCCCTGGAGCGCTGCAGCCCCCAATGGGGCCTGGCCTGGCCGGCCGGCAACGGCGACCGCCAGCTCACCGCGGCGATCTGGAGCTGGCGGGCGGCCGCCGGCGACGGCGCGGTGATCGCCGCCGCCCGCGCTGCGGTGGATGGCCCCTCCATGACCCTCGCCCGCGCCGGCCTGCGGGCCCTGCAGTGCCATCCGATCCCTGAGCGCCAGGCGGCGGTGGAGGCCTTCTATGCCCGCTGGGAGCACAGGCCGGTGATCCTCGATGCCTGGTTTGGCCTGGAGGCCTCGGCCCCGTTCGCCGATGGACTGGAGCGGGTGGCGCGGCTGCTGGAGCATCCCCGCTTCGATCCGGCTGCTCCCAATTCGGTGCGGGCGGTGCTGGGCGGCCTGGCCGGGAATGCGCCGGTGTTCCATGCCGCCGACGGCAGGGGCTACCGCTTCATGGCCGAGCAGATCGCCGCGCTGGATCAGCGCAACCCGATCACGGCCTCACGCATGGCCAAGGTGTTCAGCCGCTGGCAGAGCTACGGCCCCGAGCGCCAGGCCCGGATGGGCGAGGCTCTGCAGCAGCTCGCCGATGCCGAGCTCTCCACCAACAGCCGCGAGGTGGTGGAGCAGTGCCTGGGCGCAGGATGAAAGCAACGGCTTTGCCCCAGGTGCCAGCCTTGGCGAGCTGGCCAACAAGGCCAAGGACCTGCGGGTCAGCATCGCCGCCCGCCGTGAGCTACTGCCTTGTGCGGGTGATGCTACAGGCAATCTAATCGCTCGATATACGTGACTTGCGGTGAATTAAAACGCGCTCGGGTCAATGCATATTGTGCATCTATTAAAATTAGATACTGCCGCGCCGCGTGCGCACTCCAGCTGCTGCATGCCCGCCCGCCGCTCTACACCCAGGCCGCCCAAGACCTCAGAGGCCCAGGCCGACCTGGCGACGCTGGGTTTCCGGGTGGCCGACAGCGGACCGCACACCAGCAAGACCCTGATGGTGAAGGAGCTGGAAGCCCTGTTGGCGGCAGTGCCCGCCGCCGCTCCGGCCAAGACCTACCGGGCGGCGATCGTGGAGGAGAACGTGCTGGGCAAGCGCACCCTCTCCACGCGCAAGGAAACCGCCTCCCGGCTGACGGCCCTGCATGGCCTCGATCCCACCAAGCCGCTGTTTCGGGTGCTGCGCCGGCTCTGGGACGTGGATCCCACCGCGCACCCACAGCTGGCGCTGCTCAATGGCCTGGCCCGCGACCCCTTGCTGATGGCCACCAGAGAGCAGGTGCTGGGCATGGCTGCGGGGCAGCTGGTGCAGCGCTCTGAGCTGGTGGCGGCGGTGCAGGTTTTCAGCCACGACCGGCTCAGCGCGAGGGTGCTGGATGCGGTGGCCCGCAACACCGCCAGCAGCTGGACCCAGAGCGGCCACCTCAAGGGCAAGGTGAAAAAGCTGCGCCAGCCCCTCTGCCCCCAGCCGGTGGCCCTGGCTCTGGCGCTGTGGCTGGGCTATGCCAGCGGCAAACGCGGCAAGGCCCTGCTGAACACCCCCTGGGCCGCTGTTCTCGACAGCACCTCCTCCGGTTTGTTGGCCCTGGCGGAGCAGGCCAAGCGCCAGGGGTTGCTCAAGCTCTCCCACGGGGCTGGGGTGGTGGCGATCGACCCCACTGGCCTCGATCCCCTTCACCAGGAGCAGCAGCCGTGAGCCGCATCGATGCGCTGGCCAAGCGCTACGCCCACCACATCGCCGTGCCCTGGCAGCAGGGCCTACCCGCCGCCAATCGGGTGGTGATGCTCGTCTACGAGAAGGAGCTGGAGCGGCAGCTGCGGGCCAAGCTGCTGGAGTTTGAGCAGGCCACCAGGACCGCCGGCCATGGCTGGCAGCTGGTGGATCTCACCGCCGCCTTTGCGGACTGGATGGGAGCGATGAAGTACCGCGAGGAGTATTTCGAGCGGCCAGACGACATCCGCCTCAAGCTCGATTCCAGCTTCCTGCGCCATGTGGCGGAGCTGATCAAGGCCCAGCTCAGCCAGGCCAGTGAGAACGATGTGGTGGCGCTGCTGGGGGCCGGCAGCCTGTTTGGCTTCCTGCGGCTCTCGGATGTGATCAAGGAGGTGGAGCGCGAGATCCAGGGGCGCCTGGTGGTGTTCTTCCCCGGCCAGAAGGACGGCAACAACTACCGGCTGCTCGATGCCCGAGACGGCTGGAACTACATGGCGGTGGGCATCAGCCGCCATCCCACAGGAGCGGTGGCATGAGCCAACAGATCTTCCAGACCCTGCAGCGCGACCCGCGCACCAGCCCGCTGGCCAACAACGGCCAGGCGCGGATCACCACGCTCGACGACGACAACGCCCGCATCGAGCTCGCTGGCGAGCTGAGCACCTTTGTGTGCGATGGCCAGTACGGCCAGGCCCTGGAGCGCATCCTGCAGAGCTATCTCAGTCAGCAGGGGCACGCCCGTCAGAACGCCGCCTGGGTGTCGGGGTTCTTCGGGAGCGGCAAGTCGCACCTGCAGAAGATGCTG
>VFQS010002532.1_pt1 | contig 14881 bp, 15 predicted proteins | sample 3512361 | NCBI WGS metagenome assembly VFQS01 (sample SAMN10412375, study PRJNA504923) | tailings metagenome | isolation source: Relicate 1 Philex TSF3 active mining | place: Philippines
ATAATCCACGCCGCCTTATATTTCTTTTTCAAACTTTGCGTTTTACGCGTTTAGGGAGACGGCGACTCGGAAGCCTGAGGCATAAAACCCCACATTATTAAAGCAAGTCTTCGTCTCTCTGTAGGCTTCTGATTGTATTGTATGAGATGACGAGCGATGAATCCTTCGCGCTTCTGCTGCCATTCAATCGGTAATTCAATTCCATATTTCTTATAAGCGCTTAGGAATCCACGTGAAGATCGAGCAACCTCGCTAACCCCTAATTTCGCCGCAGCATTCTCATACTTCAATACTTCACTCAAGGGCATCAATGGATATTTTGCTTTAAACGGTTCAAGGTTTTTAAACCCTTGTATCAACTGTTTCTCATCTATCTTCTTCTTCAAATCCTTTTTGTTAATCTCAGCAACGGTTAATGGTGTGTCTTTGGTAATCTTTTTTGTTGGTCGATATACAGGATATGCTTTCCCACCAACATCTTTCCATTCCTCATTGAACCACCTGCGCAATGATGTAGAATTCTTCGGTATCGATTCATCAAATCCACCACCTTGTCGCTTGTATTCTTGGACAAGTAATCCAGATAAATAAGCATTCCATCGTTTCCCCTTCGTCTTATCAACGTATTTATCACGCAATTCTTTCTTTATTTTTTCCCAAAGATTTGCGTTGAGCGGTGTCGAATCCATATATTATTAAGCGCGATTATTTTCGATGTCTGTATCAATACGCACCGCTACTGGAAGAAGAGGATGAGCTTGAACTCGATGAAGAACTCGAGCTGCTTGATGATGTGTCGATTCCAGCAAAGTGCTCAACAAATGTGTTAATGAGATAAAAGAACCCATAACCAAAGACGAAATTCCTGAATAGATCGTTTTCATTGAAGAAATCTCTAAGCATATAGTATAGTGATATTTTTAATGATCTGGAAAAAACTCTTTCAAACCACGCCTGAGAAAAAACAAGAATTCGGAATCAATTTTGGACTCTTTTATCTTCCCGCTTCGATTTACATAGCATTTGTCTTATGTGTTTTTTTACTCTAACCATAACTATATGAATCGTCAAAAATCGTTCAAGACAACATTCAGGGAATCACCCCCTCAACAAAAGAAAGAATCCCGCACTAAACTACTCGCAAATATATCGAACATCGCATACAAATCACCTGAGAATCGCCCGCTGGAGTATATGGGTTATAATTATAATCCACGTTATTCATCTGAAGAGACAGCTGTCTATACAAGACCGATGGGATCTGAACGTGGTGAAGCAATTATCGCTTTTAGAGGAACAAGTGATTTTGCACGGGATATACCAACTGATATTACAGGTGTTTTTGGTGGTAAGCGAAAAGATGACCCACGATTCTATGAGGCGCAACGCTTGGCAAGGACTGTATCCAAGAAATATGATACTGTTGTCACTGGACATAGCCTTGGAGGGTCGCTCGCAACGCACGCTGTCAAGGTTAATCCTAACGCAAATTTACGTGCGGAGGTTTTCAACCCAGGTAGCGGTATCCCTGAATTATTAGATAATGCTTCTAATAACTCGAGTGTTCGTGTAAATACTACTGATAATGACATTGTAAGTATGCTTTACAAAGGACCTAAGAATGTCCGCAAGCAAATCGCAGGAAATGCCCACACAATCCTCAATTTCATCGAGTAAATTTCTTGGCGGTCTTTTCATCAACGAACTTGTAAAGTTTCTCACCAGCAAGCTCACCAACAAGCATATGTCTGCCGTTTGAACTCATTTGGTGACGAATGTTTTTGTGGGGAACCATCACAGCCTTTGATTGCTTGATTGAATAAAACTTCATCTATAATTCTTGATGAGATTTTATTAATTTTGTATGTCAAATTATTCGAAGCATAAGACTGTAGGGTTAGATGTCTTCTTCATAATGCGTCTATGTCTCTTCATAACTCGCTCCCAATACTTCTCATTGTCCTTGTTCATCTTTTCAATTTGAGCTGTCTGTATTTTGTTTGCGCGTTTATCACCAATTTTCGGAGTCCCGTTCGGACAGTATATATCTTTAATGAGAGATACCTGTAATTCAGTTGGAAGACGTGATAATATAGGGTCGTTTGGCAACCATTTTTCGATTCCATCCTTTATTGTTGGGTATTTCACTGTGTTTATGAAGTATCTGTTGTCATAAGTAATTTTTTCAATAGGAATCGGAGTCCTATATTCCATTGGGGAAAAGTAATCGATGTTGAACGGTAATGTATCCATTGTTATAGGCATAGATTTTATTGACGATGGTATTTCTGTAACATATAGTCAATGAATCCCTCTTTAGGTTCTCCCTTTTCAATGAAGGATCCATATTCTGATCTGACTCGAGTGCCGTGTTCAGCTTTCTCACCCTCTATTTTCCCAACGGCTGATTTGTAAGATTTTAATGCTTGTTGATAATCATCCTCTAACTCAATAGGGAATGTCTTTTTAACAGGTTTCTTCGAAGTAAATGGTGATGATAATTTAGCGAAGATGCCAGAAGAGGAACCTTCTTCAGGTTCCGATTCCTGGGGAGAGTTGAAAAGAGTTCCAAAATTTGACCTGAGAGCCACAGCACTCTTTGATGCTGATACCACCTCAACAGCTTCCTTGTTTTTATCTGAGATGTCAATCTGTTTCTCGCCTGAAATCTTATTAAGATGTTCATTTATCTTCGTGATTTTATTGAGCAATTCCTGAGCAGCAATGGAATTCTGAGGAGGTGTTTGTATGTATTGAGGTACGAATTGAGGAACCTGGATAATTTTCTGTTCGTCACTCTCTTTCTGCTGTACTCTTGATGTAGATTTGCGGGAAGACCTCTTTGGTTTCTGGTTGAAAATATTCACGATCTGAGTCTGTTTAACGTTTTGTTTAACTGTCTGGGACTTCTTAGTCTTGAATTTGTTGCGGGGCTTTGTGCGCTTTGCCATAATATATTTAACATCTATTAAATTTTCAATAAAAGAAGTTAAAATTTGCGGATGTGAAGTCCAGATACAGCTGTATCTGTTTCATTTGATATTTCATTCGAGGGTTGAACAGTGGGTTGAACGGGGGATTGAACAGCAAATCGCCCTGTAGAAGCGGTAGCTGTCTCAGAGACCTTTTTCTTTGGTTTTTCTAACATTCGCATAGACATCACGAATTGTATCAGTAATATCTATCAAGAAACTTTTTCAAAAAAAGTTTGGTCAAAAATTTGGGGGGCAGCCCCTTTCTTAAAGGGGCTATGTTTTTCGTAGTCGATTCTTAGCATCAACTAATTCCATCGCGTCTTTTGGTATATCCTTGATGTCAATTTGATCGCCTTTCAGATATTTTGATGCTACCTTAGCTGTTTTGATGGCAGCCATCGCCACAGGCAGTGCTTCTGGACCAGCAACAGCTGATACCAGACCATATGTGACCGGCGTGTCAATAGCTTCTGTTACCTCGTGGATTTTCTTAGCATAAGGCTTCACGAACGAATGTAGTGATTTTGCTGCCGATTTCACGTGATTCATAAGTGAATTTGCCTGGGATTTGTCGATATTGAACATCTATACTGGTTGCGAAGAAACTTTTTTTGAAAAAGTTTGGTCAAAAATTTGGGGGTAAGCCCCTTTCCCAAAGGGGCTTTATTTTTTGATAATCCTCTTTGCAAAATGAACAAGAGGACGAGCCTCCGGTTTGACATAATGGAAAATGCTCTCTGCTGTAGGTTTCTCGAAAACAAACATCTATAACATCTTACAACAAAATTATTTTGAGTGCCCTTTAATCAAATGCCTCAATCTCTTCCTGGAGTTCAGCCCTTAAATATTCTGGGACAATGCTTAGTTCTTCTTTGAATTCCCTGGAATAAATCGTATCAATCTGAATACATAATGTGTAATGCTTGTTGTTGAGATTTATTAGATTTCCATCCTCATCTTGAATGCGAATTCGGATTGTATCAATTGTTCTATTCGTGATTAAGGTCTTGTGATTTGTGCTGTTCAAAAATTGTACAACCCCGAATGGAGGACAATTCACGGGAATCGTTTCCAAAATGTTTTCAAAAATCCCTGAGTTGTTTATGGTGTTTGCCTGAACTAAATCGGATTTGATATACAGCATTGTGTAGGGGAAAAGTTGTAATTGATAGATAGATTCATACGAGTTACCTGGGATAAATGTTCGATTGATATTGGGGAGCTCTCCAAGGAAGTATGTGGCGCTCGACAGACTCCAATAGAATCGCAAGGCTCTGGCTTCTTCAGAAAGAGGTATGGTGTAACTGTATTTGTTGCGGGTCGTTGAGTAACTAATCTGGACAACATCGCCGGATTGAGAAAGAATTTTTGCTGAGATTTCACTTGCGAGTTGATAGGCTGAATAATTTCCTTGGGTGAGGGTGATTTGGTAGGTTGTTGTTTCGTCATTCGCTGGACCATATCGTATTGTATTATTATTAGATGATATATTATACCACGAATACGGTATTGTTGCTGAACGAACGCTTACCAGGAAATTTTGGTTAATACCACACGATATAGCCTCACGCAAGCTGATTTCTAATTCGCTCACATTTCCTGTTGGTTTATAAGCTTCTTTGGATGAAATATTGATTGTTCTCGATGCTACAGGAGCGTCTATGATGTGCGTCATTCTTTAATAATATCTGACATAATTATAAAGAATGCTGACGATTGTCGAGGAAAAAAACGATTTTAAACTCAAGGGTACTAAAATAGCAAACGATGGGTTCATTGAAGGTGTAAATCCTGCTTTACCAAATCACTGGGGATTCTGTATGCTGTTAATTGGTTCAGCCGGTAGCGGTAAGACCTCGTTGCTAATTCAACTCCTGAAACAGAAAGATGGATATCGCCACCGGTTTGATCGTATCTATCTATACACTGGGAGCAGGAACACATTGCCTGATGATTTTCTTGATCGTTTGAATGAGGATCGCATATATGATAACCTTGAATCTCTTGAGGATACTGTAGAGGAATGCCGGGGATTAACTGATGAAAAATGCCTCTTTTTGTTTGATGATCTGGTTGCTGAGCTTTCTGATGCCAAATACCGTCAGATACTCACTAAAATGGCATTCAACCGGCGTCATATGAACATATCCCTGTGTTTCATTACGCAAAAAACAAATTCGATTCCTACATTCCTTAGGTCAGCACTGGATTCGATTTTCTTTTGGAACTGGAATAATAAGAAAGAGACCCAGACATTTTTTGAGAATTTCGTCAGTGATTACAATAAGGAAGAATTCGGGGATATTATCAAATATATCGCACGGGAATCCCCGCGTCACACATTCCTATACATTAATAAATTCCGCGGGGATTGGCATAAGAATTTTAACAAATTAACAATTGAATAGAATTGAATAACCCTAAAAAGTCAGAATCATAATGATTATTGTTCATTATAATTTTGAATGATTTTACGTGTTTGTTTTGACCTAACTTTTTGAAAAGTTGATTAGTCCATAACGAGGCAATTGCCCCCCGGGAGGAGGGTGAGTACACCATCATAAACGCAGAAAACATCAACGCGGCAAGCGCCACCGCCTGACCTAACAAGCTCGACATTAATAGGCGAGGCAGACTGTTTTGTGTCAAGACCAGACTGAAGACCATCAACAGACTGGAAATCATATGCCATAATAGCATAATCGCCTCCAACACCACCGTGGACATTAGAAACGATGTTATACTGATTTACAATACCCTGAGCCTTGGCATCAGATAGGTGAGAGAAACAACGCTTGAGGTTGGTGAGAGCTTCAGAATGGTTAGTAGAATTGATGAGTACGCCCTGGGAAGGATAATACATACCATTAACGGAATAAGTGTATTTAGTGATGCCATTACGAATGAAAGAAGAATATTTATTCGCTGTGAGTGATTCAATATTTGCCTGGGTGCGGAGGACAGTGAATGCGCTCTTAATAGATTTCTTGCGGGCATCAGCTTTAACATTAAGTGTGTTGCCGGAGGCAGAGGAATCTGAGAAGTTCTGAACAGATGTATATCCCAACTGGATAGCACCAATACGGGAAATTTCAGCCTTGAGCTTATTGACCACAGCAGGTTCCATAGTAACCTTGCGGAGAACGAGACGAACAGCAGAAAGATTGTAATTACAAGCGTCACCGGCACTAACCATACCGTTCTGTGCTAAATACCAAATAGCCTGGGTCTGACCCATAGCGAACATAGGAAGTAGCTTGCTCTGTGAAAACACGCCAGAAACAAGGGGAATCGATACAGTGAGAGAAGCACCATTTGCTGCGATTGTGGCGCCCTTATAATGGGTAGCAGCAACGTAAGCAGCCAGGTCGGCGTGATTGGTAGCGGGACCAGCAATAGTGGTTCCTGTTCCCATATGAGAACCAGCAAACATCCTGTAGTTGGGATCAGCCTTGGCAGCCATTAATACGTTGCACCAAACATTGTAAGCTGAAATATCCTCAACTTGAGTTCCGCTAACGGTGAGGGTGAAGCGGTCGAACAGACCCAACGCCGAGTTATCAAACAATAAAGCACCGCCAGTGGTGTTGTTGTTGTTAGTAACAGTGAAAGTCATATAACTGTTAGAAGTGTCTATGAAATGATCTCCACTTGGGAGGTTAAAAATGACTTGATTGTTCGAACCGGGTGAATAAGTGTCAGCAGAGGCATTGATAATGAGATCATCAGCGCGCGAACCGACGGCAACAGGCTGAAGATTCTTATAGATCGCACCCTCTGGGATATATTTTTTGGTTTGATCGAGGACCTGGACGGGCATCTCACCAATAGCTCCGGTGGTTTCTGGGATAAGAGACATAGTATATACTATTGATCAATATTTTAATTTTTCGAAATATTGATTAATTAAAGTTTTTGGAAAAAGTCTCTCAATCGATTAACTCCATATTTAAGAAAACATCAAAACGAGTTGTGTTCAAGTCATATGGAGCAATCTGATTTCCCTGGTCGTCCTCGATTTTAAAGTCAATAGACCCGCTATATGGCACTTGAGTTAAGAAAGAGAATTCGCCTCGTGTAAATGGTGATAATGTTTGATAAATTGTCTGACCTGAGGTTAAAGCGACATTTGTTGAGTGAATTATGTTCATTTTCTTATCATTAGTGCTGTTGTCAAATGATTGTTGATTTATTAAATTACATTTAAGGAAAAATGTCTTTGAAGCTGTAGATGATACTACCATGTTGGAAACATTCATCTTGTCCATATTTATGATACACTTTGAATACATACTTCCGTCAGGTTTGCGTGGGACGTCGCTTAGAGTGACATTGACTTTCTTATTCTCACCCGTAAATTTCAGATGAAGCTTGTACTTAAGGAGCGGTTGGGGTGTAGGGTAATCGAGACGACTCATATACTTTATGAAAAGATTATAGTTTTTGTTTGATATCATACAAATCCCTGAGGATTTCACTGAGCTCGTTCCAAGAATTGAATGATGTGAGATTGAAGTGTTTTAGAAGTAAAGTCATTCTGTTGTCCTCGAATACAGCACGGTCCTCTGGGGATAATTTATTTGATATTTCCTGAGCCATCTTGTTGGAAGGGACAAGTGATATGATGTCTTTTTTATCAATTTTGAGATATTTTGCCAGTTCAGGGTCGCTGATAAAAAGAAGCAGGTTCTTCTTCTTGAAGCTCTTCTTAACACCCGCAAGATAATCCTTGACAAGAGGATACCAAGTCAAATTGAAACTGGGATCGTTTCTCAATCCAATAATTTTATGCTGTAGTTCAGATGACAATGACATCGCGGTGTTAGATTCCAAATCAAGAAGCTGCCATACATCAGATTGAACGCTCTTAATAAACGTGGATTTTCCACATCCATGGGGGAGAATGACGCATTTAACAAGCCCCTGATTACATTTAACACGACGTATAGCCTTGAAAAGCGTGAAGCTCATCGATAAACAACAAGCAGCTTGGGTAAGAGGATCTGCCATATACTTTAAGAAAATATTTTTATTATCTTTGCGATTAATAAAGATGAGCCTCATAGAACTATGCGCAGATATGAATACCCATTGTGAGAATCGTGATAAGCATTGCTGGTTAGAATGGCATCCTACGGACTTTAGTGAAACCCTTGAGGTTAAACGTCAGGGATGTTATACCTTTGAATATGATAACCCTGATTGTAATTCAGAAATTAAAAATATAGTTGTTCCCAAGATTTGTGATAGGTGTTTTGAGAGATATTTAACATACAAATATGAGCAGAAACAAAAAGTTGCTGTTCAAAAAGAAGATGAACTTATTCAGCTGCGTGAAAAATTATTGAAAATGGAAATGATACTTGCTAAGCTAATGGAATCTCAGTGAAAAATAATTGAGTCTGAGCCACACCATTATTGATCAGATCAAGTGTTCCGCCTCGATTCTGATACACTTTTGTAGAAATCGAATCCCCTGCTGTCAGTAAAATAGTGGTTGATACAACCTGACCAACGTATTCACCGCCATTGTGTGGAATATCACTGAAAGAAACACGACCATATGTACTATGGTCAAAGAATAGAACACGAAAACCTCCTGAAATTCCACCCCAGCTTGCTGTGCAGTCCATACTAACAAGTATGCTAAATGATTGGTTATTTTTAAAGGAATTTGTTGTGGCATCCCAAGTAAGTAATGATGTACCATACCGCGTTCGATTCCAAGTTATAGTGGCTACTGTAGCATTTGCTACTGTTTGATTCCCATTTCTATCCCAAAAAGAGCAAAATGGTGTTGTTTGCCGAATGTTGGAACAAAGCACTGTGCTATTGATAAATGTTCTTCCATTTCCTTTAGGTCTGATTTCGATGTCTTGATCAGTATTCGAACCAGCCGCTACTATAGAGTTCCAACCAATCGAAATTCCCTGAGTCAGATTAGAATGACGAACACGTAAAATAGGCTCTGTATTCACAGAGGTTGTTCGTGCGACATCAAGACTTGTAGATGGATTTGTAAGCCCTAATCCAATACCAACATTGCCATTGCTTGTGATTCGCATGCGTGAGATATTAGAAAGGGTTGTTGTTGTATTTTCACTTCCGGGAGACAGGAAAGCACAAAGGTCGAGTGATGTGTGTCCATATACGATTCCAGATCCGAACCTGTTATTCCCATCCCCATATGCCGTGATTACACCGGTTGATTCATTAACAAATAATGATTTTCCAACCAGAGACGAATAATATGGAAATCCATTGATGTTTGACGCATATGAACTCATCAGAGCAGAGAATGATTTATTTGTGGAATGGACAACAGTATTTCCACCAACAACAAGCAATTCGTCAGGTGTATTCGTTCCGATGCCTACGAATGTGTTTCCTTGAATCCTCAACAGTTCCTTCGAATTAGTCGAAGTTCCACCAGCATAAAATATGTGGTTAGCAGCATTAGACGGGACTTGATATCTCATCACATTGTTATTGACACCGAAGCCATAATATTGGTGATCATTGTTACTTGATTCAGTAAGCACAATTTTACGATTTGCTTCAGTGTTTGACAGTTGTAATTGAGAATTTGGTGATAAGGTTCCAATACCAATATTTCCATTGTTCTTGATTGTCATCAAGTTGGTTGATTCCCAATCTATTTTCAGATCTCCATTACTGTCATCTTGGTATATGCTGGACACTCCAAAAGATCCGCCAAGCATCTTTATGCCCGATTTAAACGCCCCTCCCGCATTGATTCTTATATAGCAATCCCCTGTATTATTGACGTGTAATTTTTCAGATGGAGAGCTTGTTCCTATTCCGAAATTCGTCAGTTCTGTCGTGTAGATGGAGCCATTGTTGTTCAGAACTAAAGACTGGAAGGGTGATGCGGTGTTTTGGATAGTATATCCAAACGATGAAACACCTGAAGTAAATTCACTGCTTGTGTTCTTGAACCGAACCTGTGCTGGTGATGTAGATGAACGATTTATTTGAATACCCGTATCCTCGGTCTGTCCTATCACAAGATTCGCTGTAGCAGTGGCAAGGTCGTTGATGCCGATTCGTCCATTTGCTAATATCCTCAATCGTTCATTATCATTTGTGGAGAATACAAGATCTTTGTTCGCACGCTGTCTAATTTGAATACTGTCATCGATATTTTTAAGGATTTCAAATACAGGGGACGTTCCTGATGTCATCTGTAAGGATAGAGTTTGACCTGATCCCGAAGAAAGATGAAGGGCACTGGTCGGATTTGCGATACCTATGCCTACATTGCCAGATCCGCCATAGTAGATATGTGATCCATTCGTTACCCATTGACTGCTTACCTTATTATCTAACTGCGTCTGAATCGAACTTGTTACGCCACTCAGATATCCCAGCTCTGTTGATGTTACGCTCGACACTGCAACTTTTCCATCCTCGTTTGATACGAGAACCCGGTTAGCTGTGAGGTTATTACTCGTGATGGTTGAAGCACCACCTGTTATGGTCGCTTGTTTCCCATTTAATTGCCCCTGAATGCTGCTGGTTGCGTCCAGGAAATATTTACTCGAAAGTGTTTGACCCCCCTCGCGATACTGAGGGGCATCTACATATTGTCCTGTATTCAAAAAAATAGGATTGTCGCACGCAAATACGACGGGGTTTGTTGATGTTGCTTTTCCATTGGGGAGTGTCATAAGGAAGAAGCGTAAATCACCGTTGTTATCCCGGTAGTTCATCTGCTGGACAATTTTATCATTCATTGAGCTGTCATTATCCGACCATATTAACGCCCCACTGCTGAAATCGAGATTATAAACAACCGAACCAGCTCCTGGACTCGATCTGTTCAGATACAAAGATGAGATATTTGTGCCATTTTGAAAAATACTCGAACCATTCATAGAACCATTTACGTGTAACGTGTAAGAGGGGGTACTTGTACCAACCCCGATCGAACCGTTATTTTTTATTCTCATTCTTTCGACTGCGCCATTAAACGAATTTGATGTTCCAAACGCTAAATCACCTTGATCATCGTAAGTTGTACTCAATGATTCGATGTAAGCAGACAATTTCGTGCGATTGAAACCAGCCCACGCTATTTTTCCGTGGTTATGACCCCCGCTATTTTGATTCACCGCGCGGTTGAGTAATAAAAGCAGATTTGAATCAACAATCGTCCCTGCTGAAGCAGATGGTACATTTGTGATGTTAAGAGTGGCTTTTGGTTCAGAAATACCAATACCAACACTGTTTGTAATAAGTGTTGTTGTTCGTGCTGTTCCATTCACATCAAAGGGGTAAGCAGGGCTATCTGTTAAGACGCCAACGCGGTTCTCAATTCCCCATAAAGTCATCAACCCATTACTCAATCGAATGCGTCTATCATCATCGTCGATATAGGTCAATAGCTTCCTGTTTGATGAATTCGGCGCACGGATCTCAAAACCGTAATTCACTGGGTCCATCCCAATTGAAATATCGTAGAACGAATCATCAGCATATCCTTTCAGAAGTATGTTGCCGCCAACACTACGGGCATCATCTCCGACCTCGATGTTGTTGCCTGTGTATTTGATAGTATTTGAATTCACGGTTTGCCATTGGGAAGTCACTGTAGAAATAGGTGCGTATAATGTGTTTCCTTGAGTTGCTGATATTTTACTGCTAAATAATTGATGGTCACTCGGTGTGATGTAACCGTGCTGTGTGGATGAACCCTGATTCACAGTGAAAAATCCGTCGTTCGATCCTGGATTTGTTTCAGAAAATGAGGGTGATGATAAAATTGATGACAGAACGGCTCCAGTAAGTGCTGTGGCAGTAGCAATAGCAAGGGTGTTTGATCCAATAGCTGACGAATTAGCTGCGATACTTGATTCTTGAGCTACATTTTGAAGTTCAACATTATTTACACGGCTATTTATGAGGACGTCCTCAGCTTCGAGAGCTGTGATTCTAACACCATGGCTTGCGACAGTAAGGGCGTTCGCACCAGCCCCTGCTGTTAAAATAGCGAGCTCTACGTCGTGTGCCGTCAGGCGGGAATCTTGGACAAACTGTTCCGCATCTATAGCCCCAAATTTACCGTGAATATTCTGAGTGATTCCATTAAGATGATCTAATTCCTGCGTGGAAATCAACCCGGAAGTCGTGATATTACCCCCAAGGTCTGTCACGACTACTTTGTAAGGATGAATTAAATTTTGTGCTGCGTATTTCGTGTCAATATCAACACCTTCAACGCGAATTTTACCACCGCCAATCACGTCAATGTCACCGCCCTCTACAAGCAAAGCAGTTCCTGATGTAGGATTGTAAAGATCAGGGTCAAAATCTGGTTCTCGTGAGATGATAACAGTGCTGTAAGTACCCGAATCATAATAAATCGTGTCAGTTCCAGGGTGTTTTTCCCAATGTTGTGAAGAGCCACCACCACCTCCAATTTGACTCCAATCATAGCTGAATACACCATCTGTCGTGTTGTAACTTACAATACCAGTGGCTCCGGTCTCAAATGTTGAGAATTGCTGTCTAACAAATGGAGAAAGAGTTGCGATATTTGCTGACACTGTAATCGCGTTGATAATTGTGCTTAGGGTTCCTGAAATTGTTGATTCACTTGTTAGATAGTTCATAGTTAAAAAATCCCCTGAAGTCACAGCATAATCGCTCGTGTAATGAATTGGATTTAATATGGAATTCGCTGTGATAGTCATCAGTTCATTAGGGTCAAATTTTATCTGCCCGCTCACAGTGTTGTAGGATAGGGGATGAATAGTTCCCAGGGTTGAAGACGCAGTCAGTTCCGAGAAAATACCGGGGTTAGTGAATCCTATTATTTGTTGGTTTGTCGCAGATATTTGCTCGCGAATCACTTGATTTATGGGAACGTTATCGACATATAATTCATCAGCAAATATGATGCCATCGCTGTCCTGATTGTAAAGACCATTTAACATCAAAGATGATGTATCACCTATCATATGATAAGCGGGGATTTTAAATTTTGAACTATTACCGATTTGAGTTTCTGGTAAAATTAATATCTTTGCTATTATTACAAAGCACAGTATGCCTCCAAAGAATAAGAAAGTTGTCAAAATTGTAGAGGAAGATATTGTTGAAGAAAATGACAATGTTCAAGAACAACCCGCAGAATCATCAGCTTTAAGCGAAAATGATTCAGAAACAAGCAATGTAGAGGCGAAATCAACAAAGATTAATAAAAAAACAACAGCAGAGACGCTTGAGAAGATTAAGAAACCCCGAGGAAATCCAAATAACTTGAAAAAAGCCGCTGAAGCCAAGAAGAAGATCGGTGATTCAAGGCGAATTATTGAGGAAGAACTCATAGCTAATCGTGCTAAGGAATTAGAGGAAGAAATGAAGAATGAGATGCTGGCAAAAATCGAAAAGGAAGCCCGAAAGCGCGTGGCGCTCCAGATGGTGGAAATCGTGGAGCAGTCGAAAAGCAAAGCAATACCCAAACCTGCCACAGCTAAACCACAGCATAACCAAGTCCAACCCGCTCAAGAATCCGCTGCGGCAATCTTTTTAAGGCGTTTTTAATCGAGAAAAATAATCTAACCATATGTCAAAAAGCAAACATATGATTGGGAGGATTTATAAAATTCATTGTTATAAGGATGATAATTCAGATGTGTATATCGGATCAACAACGAAACATTTGACATCACGATGGTGTCAGCATAAATTCAATTACTTGAAAGGGAATCATTATGTAAGTTCGGCAAGAATATTTGACAAATATGGTATTGAAAATTCTTACATAAGCATCCTTCAAGAAGTAGAATGCTCTGACAAATCTGAATTGCGTAAATTTGAACAAAGTTGGATTGATAACACATTGAATTGCGTAAATAAGCACCGTGCTCATTGTGGTGATAAAAGTCATTATGATAAATACAAGAAAACTATTTATGCTTGGCGTGATAAAAACAAGGAACAATATCGCGATTACCTAAGAGATTACTTCGTAAATAAATATGCCAATGATGAAAAATTTTCCGAAAAAATGAAGGCAAAATCGCGAAAAGCATATCAAAAACGAAAGCTATTCATTGACGAATTCAAGAGACTGTCAAGCATCTGCATTTCATAAGTGGCGGACAGGAAATATGAATATGAGTCAAATGACACTTATAAATCTTAAATCCTCACTTTTTTATCACGTAAATATCATATGTATTCAAATAAGTATGCCACGCACATTGTTCAAAGAAGTCAAAATTCATTTTTGGAGAAACCAAATTTTCGGCACTTGTAATGCGCTGTCACACTGTTACACTTGAAGAACACCACAATACACTTATTTAATTCATTTCGTTACCTTTTTTTAACAACAAATTTATTGGTGAAAAATAAATGGAATCAATCGTGGATTTATGAAGTGGTTTGTGCTTATAGAAATGTCCTGGTTTTTGTAGAAAGCGAACTGATTATCTTATGAAATCCTGAAGTCCATATACACGTCATCTTTTACACTTATTTATTTGAAATTGTTACTTATTTATGGAGAATATACCATCGATGATTTATAATAAGCATTGGATGCGATTTATGAATCGTTGAAAAACTTGAATGGAAATGCAGGATGTTGATGTGACGATTTTCGCATTTTGAAATACCGCATTTTTCTTGAATATTGTATCGAAATTGTCACCTTTTTATCAAAAACATATCATAGTTCATTTATAAGAACGATTGGATGCGATTTGGCTGTAGCATCATTTTGAATCGAAGTATAAGCGAATTTCATCACATACAGAAAGAGGAGAAATAACAGACATATATTTCATATTTTGTGGGTGGTGGCTTATGGGATACTGGTCCAGTGGTTAGTTCTTTGTTTCGCAGATGAAGGTCGCAGGTTCGATTCTGGGTTT
>VFQS010002534.1_pt1 | contig 14872 bp, 11 predicted proteins | sample 3512361 | NCBI WGS metagenome assembly VFQS01 (sample SAMN10412375, study PRJNA504923) | tailings metagenome | isolation source: Relicate 1 Philex TSF3 active mining | place: Philippines
TCAATTAAATAATGTCGGAAAAATCGGATGAGTTGGTAGTTATTTTAGAAGAAGCACAAGCAATTGAAGAAAAAGCACCAATTGCGGTTGAAGAAGAAGCGCCAGTCGCAGTTGAAGAAGCGCGTCCAGTTAAGGATTTAATTACATATTTTGAAAAATGTCTGGATGATTCGATAAAAATAGAAAAAGAAAATATTGGTATTAAACAAATGGAAGAAAAGGAGAAAACCCCCGAACAAATAATAATGAGTGTTTTAGAGGAATTAAAAAATCAGAAAATAAAATTGGAGAATGACCCAAATTATGAAACTTCTATTCATGAGGTTATGAATATTTATTCAAATAAGAATATAACACCAAAAAATATAGATGAAATTTATAAAAAATTCAACATAAAACCACTTAAAAATGAAAAAATAGATTTAGTTTATTTTTATATTGATTATAATGATATACATTATTCTAAAAAAATAAAAGATGAAATTGAAACGAAGGCGATTCTACATAAAATTGAGATGAATAAAACAATTCAGCGCATGATACGGGCTGAAATAAAAAAAGAGAGGAATAGTAATTACGATTTTTTCATTAATTTAGAAAAAACTCGGTCTTCTGTAAAAGGTATTGGAAATATTTATATTATTACGCCAACCCCATTTATATTAAACGGGATTTTTGATTCAAAAGTTAAAATTATTCCATTAAACAATATAGTATCAAATGAGTTTTATGAATCATACATTTATTCAAGTGATATATTGCGATTTATTAATAAAATCGATGGATTATCTGACTTATTCTTTTTTGGAAATTCATCGCAGTTTATATGTAATCCATTGAAAAAATCGGGGGTTTTTAATAAAGATATACCAATTGCACATTTAACTGCAAAAGACTTAGAAGAGTCGAAGAAGAAATCAATCAAGAACTTCAAGGAGTATAATGCGGTCCAGCAATTCTATGAAAAATTTGGAATACTAATGAATTATTCATGCGTTGATAAAATATCACTTATTAGAAAAGATGTCATTAATATGACAAATACTATTTTTGAGAATAAGATTGATGTCGATTACAAACTATTACAGTATCTTGTTGGAGGAGCGTTTAAATTATATGAAATTGATAAAACGGAAAACTCGCGGATTAGTGGATTTTTATCAGATTGTCCAAAGAATCCATATGAAAAATTGAACATGATTAAATTTGGGTTAGTTGATTATTTTACATTAAATGGAATTAACGAAACTTATATTTCATATTATGCTTATAGTATGATTTCTAAAAACGAGATTAATTATGTTTATATAATGGGAGATACTTTGAGATATTCTGCGTTCGATTTTATTAAAAAACTTGGAGATAATGTCAAAAATAAAACGATTAAATACGTTGATAAAGTTGAGAATGATGTATTTGATGAGAGTATATATATTATTGTTGGAGGGCGCGAAAAGTATAATATTGTTAATAGTGTTGTTATTGAAATTGACGAGAAGGTATTAGAAAAATCAATACCTGATATTTTATATTTCATGAATGTTAATATAACGCAATCTAAAAAATTCCAAAATGGCGGATATAATATTGCTGAAAAATACTTGAATGGATATATTAAAATATATTATCCTAATTCAGTAATAAAGAAGCTGGAAAAGGAAACTAAAATCCCTTATTTTAAAATACTGAATATGAAAGCAGAAGAGGAGGTAAAAAATAATAGCGTTAAGTATGAATGCGTTAGGGATGAAGAAGAGTTGCTCTAAGAAAAAATGATTTAAAAATAGTTTCATTTTTATAAGTTATAAAAATGAGCCTTCTAAAAAAAATTAAGGAAAACATTTCTAAGCGGGAAGAAGAACCGGAAGAAGTCGATGAGGAAGATGAAAATGATTTTGTTGAAATACCAACAATGCTTCCGAGTTTCACATTTTACGGTCATAATTGGCTTGTTGCTCCATTTATGAGTGAAATTTTTAAAGGGAGATTCGATTTGATTCCTGTTGAGTGTGTTTTAACAATGTATATCTTACGTTGCTATAACATATGCTATTATGTTGTTTTGGATAATAGCGAGACTGGTGATGATTTTTCTGTTTATGAATTTGAGTGGATTGGGGCGGACGGGGAGCGAGCGCATAGCGCGAGCGAACACGGTTCATTTGAACACGGGGAGCGAGCGCATAGCGTGAGCGAACACGGTTCATTTGAACACGGAGAGCACAAAAACAGTGAGAAACAGGAAGATAAGGATCCAGAATTCATTGAATATGCAACAAATATGACGGCGCTGGATGCTGGTAAGTTCCTTCGTGATAGAATAGGAGAAGGTTATTATATATATATTCAAGAACGTTTGTAAAAATTGGTGGTAAAAATACAACATTCTTTATGATTTAACTTTCAAGATGCTTCATCAAAAAAAAGCCCAGAAAGCCCAGAAAGCCCAGAAAGCGCACAAAGCGCACAAAGCGCACAAAGCGCACAAAGCACACAAACTGATCAAGAAGAAATCTCCGACTGGCGAGAATATTGTTCTACATGTGGTTCTTATATAGGAGATGCCTATTGTAAGAATCCTAAATGCGGACGTGAGAACTTATTGGATTCTGGTGATGCGATGACGGAATTGATAAAATTTCGCATAATGATTTCTCAAGAATTGTCAAAAGCAGCACAACCAACTGAATCAGCCGATTCTTCAAGCAAACCGTTGTTTCATTGTGGGAGTGGACCAGCCGATTCTTCAACAACTATGTATCTTAAATGTGGATATTGTAGTTGGAACTATCGCGATGATTCTAGTGGTTGCGTACGTCCAGAATGTCTTGGAGAGCTATTTCCAAATTTAGAATCTAATTTTGAAAGTATCTAATGTTCGAGATCCTGTATAAGGTGTGGCAACCCATGTAGTGGAGAGTGTGATAGCTTTCCGAGCAATGATTTTTGCTCACAGCATTGTTATGACAAGAGCAGATAATAAAAATTAAAAATCTCCGATTTTTATAAATCAAATCAATATTTCTTAGTTTAAAAAACTTTGTAATAATATATTATAATAATATGTCTTATTTAAATCAAGAAAATGTTTATTCAGTAGCTTGTGTTATATATAACAATATTAAGCAACAGTATGGAGTAAATATAGAAGGATATTATTTAGAAGATATTCAAAAAGTAATGGGTAAATTATTCGAAAAAAATAAAGAAAAATTCGGTAAAAATCCAAGACAAGTAAGTCAAGCACTCAATAAAAAAACAGTCGAGTTAGTTCTTCCGCAAGTCGTCAGAAATATACAAGAGGGTTCCCTGAATAAAACGCAAAATGCAATATTTAAGCCCGAAGAAAATCCAATGGATGCTTTCGAGCGCTTGAAGAAAGAGCGTGAGAGAGAAGGCCAAACAGTCAATGTTCGCAATAATGGCGCAGAGTTATCTCCAAATTATTCAGCTCCACTCCAAAATCAGAAGAATATTTACAGTGGGAATAATTATCAGAATCGGGATACTACATATGAGAATCAGTTGCTAATGACGAAAGAAACAGTTAAAGAAATTGAGCCCGATATTGGCGCTACTCGGTTTATGGAAGGAAAGCCCATCGGGAACCAGCGTCAGAATTTTATCCGTGATGACGGTCCCTCTAATAATCCCAGCTTTTTCTCGAATCTCAGTCCCGCAAATAATTTAGAGGACTCCGAAGGAGGAGATACACTCGCATCCCTCTTTAAAGCAACTGCAAATTTGCGAGGCGAGAACACGACCCGCGAGTTCGAGAACAACGACGTTTCTGACCGTTTCTCCAAGTTGCGGACCCAGTATAAGCAAGATGGGAAACTCGATAGACCACATGACGCCTCAAATAAAGTGGAAGATGTCATTGGAAAGCGGTTAAGTGCCCCATCACAAAATTCTCCAAGCGCAGTAAGAAATTATGATTCCGCTGTTAGCGGTGAGAAGCCTATTATGGAGACTTTTTTAGTAAATGAGCCTCCGGAGCGGATTGCGGAGGAGAACCGCCGGAATGCGGAGAAGGAGCTCATATTGAGTAATCAATTGAGCAACAACGCATATTTGAACTATGGACTTATCCCGCCCGAAAAAATGAACTATCAGACACGCAAATATTATATTACTGTGGATAGTCTTCAACGTGATTTAGAAGTTTATCCGTTTCCTACGAATTTTCAGGTTCGCTTTGAGCAACCGGATGAGGTCGTGGAAGTCCCGTCGTATTTGAATGCGAACGGGGTCGTTATTTATAAGCAGGCAGTTGTTTATCAGAATGTTGGCGGGAAAGGTGCGAAGTTAGAGAATATTTATGAGAATATCGTCGAGTTGAAGTGCTTGGACGCACAGATTCCTTTGGATACGATTTATGTTGGAGGTTCTCCCCCCTATGATTTCAATGGGCCTCGTATTGATGAGAACAAGCTTGTCCCTAATCAGTTCCCCTCTTATCCGTATGGGCCAATTTTTCAGGACAATTATGGAATTAATGTGGATGTGTTAGATGAGCCATATTATTTTTTGGTTGTGGAAGAGATTGATGGGGCCTATGATGGAACGAGCTTTGCTTCGAGGCGAGCGTTAGCCAAGTTGAACTACGATAAATTATACGGTGTTACGAAGAAGTTCGTTGGTTTGAAGACGGTTTCCTATGAGGGAAAGACATTTTATCCGACGACGCTGGCGAAGTTGTCGCAGATGACGCTCCGCTTGGTAACGCGGTTTAATCAGTTGCTGAATGTCGGAATTGACAAGGTTTATATTAAATCGATTGAGCAGGGTGAGGAGGTCGTGGGGGACCGCTATTGTCCCCTTCCGGCGGGTAGTCATTTGACGAAGATAACTGTTATTGCGGAGGACCCGTCATATGGTGGTCAGAAGATATGCGCGACGGGAAATTTTCCGGGCGACCGTATATTGTTTTATAGTATATTCGCTTGCGACCCTTTATCGAACTATATTAAATTGAATGACGATATATATATCAATTTTGATAATTATCCAGTCGTTTATTTTTATATGATATATGATGGTGTTGAAAAGAGGTTGGATATCCGTCCTTTTTTGACGGTAGGGGATTTGATTGTTATCAACTCCAAGTATATTTTCGACATCGAGAATATTGACACGAGCGGGATTTATGTGAAGTTGAAACCACGAATGTTATTTGACCCAACAACCCCTATAATCGCGAAAGGGTTCGTGAAGGTCCGCAAATATGGGAATAACGATCAGGACCGCTTCTGTTTCCTTGCTCAAAATGGACAGCGCGTAGGTGGAGAACTGACGGAGCAACTCACATTTCAGGTGTTGTATCCATTTGAGAATATACCGGACTATTTGAGGTCCCCGCCGTATGGATTTTATAGGGCATATGAGGCTTTCTATATTCAGGCGAAGAAGCAGATTTCATATACATTTGAGGTTACGCAGGTTGAGCAGAATATGGAGAAATTGGATTCCCGTGTTATTCCAAGAGGATAAATAAAATAATTTTATTATATAACAATAAATGAATGATTATTGTTATACATATGAAGTATTAAAAAGTGGGCGCCCGATGTTTCCGATGATTGATTGTGTATATGTTATGATAATGAACAATTCGAAGTATGAGGCTCGCGTCCGAGACCAACTCGCAAAATACCCACTGGGTCAGAAGATTCTTCTTCAAAAGAACGCAGGATTTAAGCGGTGTTCGAAGTCAATTGTGCGACAAGATACAATCGCCGATTTAGTTGATAGCAATTACACTTTCCTGACGAACGCAATCCAGAACAATTACCGGCGGATTTTAGTATTGGAAGAGGACTTCATAATTAGCCCAAAATTGGGGGATAAGGATGTAATACGCGATATTCAATCATTTTTAACAGTCCATGAGCCAGAAGCTTTATTATTGGGGAGTGTCCTTTGGAGAACGGGGGCGAATGTAGAAAACTTTAAAGAGGTCGAGATAAAATTGGGCGCGCATGCAATTATTTATAATCATGTCGGGATTCAGAAATTGTATAATTTGCTCACGCGGAAGATGAATACTGCGATTGATATTGATATATTAACAAATGATTATTTGAAAATGTATTCATATAAATTACCGCTAATTATTCAAGTTTATGGGGGGACTGATAATCAAAAGAATTGGGGGGCACATATTCGCGATAAAAAAAAGAGGGAGCGCTCTGTTAAAATGTATTTGTGGCTATTGAGAACATTAGGGTTCAGTGATGAGAAAAAAATATGGGATGCATATGATTTGAATTATAAGGTCCATTTTGATGGGAAGTTTATTCCGCTACAACTTATACTAAATTTAGTAAGTTATTATAGTAATAAATATGGTAATAAATAAATTTGTAAAAGTAAAAATTGAAATAATTTTTTGATTTATTTTTAGTGATTAAATTTGTAAAAATGTTTAATTTATTTAAAACACAAACACAAACACAAAATTCAGACCCGAGTGGTTTAGATTTTGATAATGCTTTATTTTCAATTGGCGTTGGTTTAAAAGAAACATGCCAAGGAATTGCTATGAAATTATTTGATAACGGAGTTTCCTGTCTTGATGACTTACGTAGCGTATCTGAACAAGATGCGCGTGGAATTCTTTCAAGCGTCGGCCTGAATAAGATTCAAGAAAACAAAATTATCGGTGCGATTCAAGGGTTCATTTGTCAAGTTCCAACGGTTCAAGAACCTGTGGGAAGAACATTTTATGCTCTTGATTGTTCTGGTTCAGTTGGTTATGATGGTTCGATCATGTATTTTCCAATTCTACATCGAATGATGGATACTGATAAATGTCAAAAAAAATCATTATTTGTTCGTTGGGATACATCTTCAACAATGTGTTCACATACACAAATTATGGGTTGGATCATGTCAAAAAAAGGATATGGTGGAACAAGTCCAATATGCTTTATTAAAGATATCCCCGAGGATTTTGGTCCAAATGATACTCTTATTATTGTCTCTGATGGACGAATTGATTTAGATAAGGCGGAGAGTTTCTGTCAAGCAATGAATACACGATTTCCATTTGGACACAAATTCAAGGAAATTCAAGTCATTTTGATTAATACTGGTGGAGCAATTGACAAATCGATTGTTTCTGCTTTTACAAAATATGACTGTCCATTTGTTTTGGAAATCTATGAACGGAATGGTTCCCTGAAATCACGTGAAGAAGAAAACTACTTCAAATTGTTTGACAAGCTTCGTGATATGGTGAATCTTTCTGATTTTACACCTGAACTTAGAGAGTCTATTCACAATCTTGCGCTCGGTTGTTCTTCAACTGACCGGATTGTTGTAGAACTTCGCTCCGAAATTAAGCGACTTATGCGCAAATTTCAAGAAGAGCTGGACAAAGCCCCCCAAGGAGGAAATCCAACTCTTGATGAATTTATTGCTGAGACCAGAAAAGAAAATCTATCTATTTCTGTATTGGAGAGATGCGTCAAGAAGATGAGTTCTGATTTTCATTTGAAAAAATCGACTTCTGGGAATCCACTTCGGATTCTTATTCAAACTGAAAGCGACCTCACACACAGATTGCTTGATTTTGGAATTAACTCCGGATTACACAATTTGGCGGGTGGCATTTCTGGTTTGGCTGTTGCGAACGCGAGTATTGTGGAAGAAGTCGAAATTGATACTAGCGAAATGGAGGAACAATGTAATTTTGAGGACCCCGTTTTTGGAGGACTTACAATTGCGATTGTTCCTATTGTGCAAGGTGATTCACTACTCCCATCAGGAAATATTTCTGATATAAGGAAATTTCCAATGAAGTTGGGTGTCAATGATGGAATCTTTATGGCTCCAATTGGATTAGATGGGTTTGTTGGAATGGTTAAACATTCAGAATCAAGTAGATTGAATCTTTCGCATCCTCTTACAAGAGCTCCAATGCGTAATGTGGGATTTCTCATATTTCCGGAACAAGCGACTGATGAACAAAAAGATAGCATCGTAAAATTTAACAATTCTGCGATTGCGAAGCTGTTGTTCAATGGAAAGAAAGTCGGAGACCCCAACCTTTTCTACTTCTGTTTCGCCCTCCGTATGTTGTCGGTCTCATTTCTTGAAGAGCACAAGCCTCATATTGAGGAAGAAATCCGATGGAGATTGAAGAACTCAATGACTTGCGCTACTTTGTGTGGCCCATCAACCGAGTTTCCTCACGAAAAAATGAGCATTCAGAATGCGCTTATTTTCACTGTTTTGTCTGCGTGTGTTTGTGAAACATCCGCTCAAAACCCACTTCTCATGCACATCTCTTATCTTCCAAAGATTAAGAAACTGTTGGAGATTTCGGGTGTCAAATTACCAGTTGAAATCAAGAAGCATCTTGAACTTATTCACGTTGCGATGAAACTTCTCAACTTGAATAAAGATGACCAAACTAAGAATAAGGGAAAAATGAGGTTGCTTGGATATCGGAACCTTGTCGGTTGGAAAGTAATAACCGTAGATGGATCATTTTATCCAACTGGCGTTCGATTGAATGAAGACGAACAACTTGACCAGAATGAAATATTCAAGGGAATTCTTCAAGAAATTGTTGGATTTCCAATTGAAATCGATTTGTTTTGCTCATTGTATGACTTGTTCATCAATCAGAATGACTTCTTGAAGCTTCCACACATCCCTTTTGGATTACAGGTTGCGGTCTGTCCTCGTAATTTCACATTGTTTCAATCAACTGACGAAGATTTTCGAAAGGCGGTCGTTGATTACGTCAAAGGCCGGACATTCAACAAATTGCCGTCATTCGATTACATTTGTTCAAAGCTCTATATTACAAAACCAGACCAGCTTCTTACAAGTGGAGTTTGGGATGAATTGGTTGCGAATCAGCTGGACACAGACAACAAGATTGAGTCATTCTGCGAAACTTACCAGTTTGTTCCAAAATACGTGAGTGGTGGTAGAAGTTATTCATTTTGTGGAGAACCGCGAACACAACACAGCACGCGTTTTGGAAGAAAAACACGTCGTCGCTGGTTGGGTCTATCAAAGGCTGAACAAAAGGCAAGATGCAATGGCCAGTAAATTTTTTTCAATGTTTTGAAAAATTATAATATTATATAAACATATATGGACGGTGGTAAAGAAGCCGGTAAAAAAATAAACTTGAAGAAACATGTGGCAACCGAACGCAAAAAGCACAAAGAAGCAATAAAATCAATTTGTCATGATAGAAAATGTAAGAAGAAAGCTTCTCCTAAGAAAATACCACTTTCGGATGACCATGTCCTCTCTCATTTTGGATATTCAGAAGTTAAGAAAATGTCATCTATTGCGCGCCATCGGGCTTTAATTAGCGCGATTAATTCATTGCGTCATCATCACGGGGAACATAGCGCACTTATTACAATTATACACGAACTTGTTGCGCGATATAACTTATTACATAAAAGGACTCCGGAAGTTGCGGAAATTATGAAGCGGGATTCAGAGTGGGTTTCCGGATTACTTGAAAAATGGAAACGCTCACATACCAAAAAATGACGCTTAAAAATTAGTTAAAATTGATGGTAAAATTCGCAAATTTTTAGTATATTGTTTATTGGACTAAAAAATGTCAAAATCATTATTGAAATTAAAAGCAAAAGAACATTTAAACGGAATGTCTGAAACAGAAAGAGCTTCAATCCGAACTCGGGTTGGAAATCGCCCAGCCATCTATCCATACATCGTGCAAGGTGAATGGATGTATTTTTTACAAAATAATGAACTTGTTTGCGTCAGCCTGCGACAAGAAAACGGGGTTTATCACATCTGGTTTAATGGTCTAATCATTGAAATTGACTGCGAGACCGGAAAGATCTTCATTGTGGACTTTGATAAGAATTGTCTTCAATACTTTTGTGTTGACGATTTTTTTCAGAATGACATCATGAATAAACACCATAATTTCTTGTATCTATTGCTTATTCGATCAAAAATCAACCGTATTGATAAGAGAACTGTGCGTTCTTTGCGTATCTTTTTCACACCGCACGAAGTTGTCGGGCAGATTGAAAGAGCAGGACAATCTTCTCTCAAATCTCCTCTTGGTTGCTTGTCAATCCGTGAAATGGTTCGAGGAATCAAACGATTCATTGCTGAGAGAGTGTCAGCATGTTTTATCAGGTCTCCTTGTCCAAATATATTTCGAACTGCTCTTTTGACGAATCATGTGCCATATCAGAGACCATCAGTCGATGGATTTTATGGAATTGGACTGTTTTTAACAGGAAAATTTCAGAAACGTTTACCATCGTTTGCGATGATTTCTCTAATTATGAGAAGATTTGTTGGAAATGACTCAATGAGAGGAGTATTCAGAAACAGAGTTGCGAGTGGATTTTTGAGAATGATGAATGGTTCTCTTTCTTCAATGATGAGTAAGAAGTTTATCGAGAATCCAATTGGTTTCAGACAAGCAGTTGCGACAATGGATGAACTCCTTGATTCTTGTCCGAAAAAAACCAGTCTGCGATCGTCTGTTTTTCCAGCTCATTCTATTGCGGGTTGTGTTTCTGACATGATCGCGATGGACCGAGGTCGAGATGAACTTTCTAAAAAACGCCGTCAGGATTGGTTTGCTGAACAACGTCGTCTTGAACAAGAAGAATATCAAAGGAAACAGTCAATTCAAGAAATTCAAGAAGGAATTGCGAACATTGAAGAAGACGTGTTTCAAGCACAGAAGCGTAGATGCATCTTGGATGAATTCGTGAGTGGCGGAAGCGCAATGATGAAAGATGAATTTGATGAAACGGAAATGCGAAAGCGTGGGCGTGAATCGGATGCATTTGAAGATAATTGGTCAGATTCCTGTTCATTTCTAAAATTCGAATAAATTATTGAATGTTCTTCAATATTATAATAATTGATGCTAAAAACAACATAATTTTTAGCATATAATTTCATTTAATTAAAGAAAATGAATAAAAAAGGAGGAATTACACGTTCTACTAACAATAAAGCAATCGAAGAGCAAATGCGCGAACAAACGATTTTTTGGGAAGCAATGGCCCAAATAGATTTAGAAGCAAGAGTTGCTTCTATTCGCTCATATTTTTTGGAAATGATTGCCAATGAGGATTCTGAATAGATTGTATAAAAGCAATCAATTTTATAAATCTTATGTCGATGGACCCAAAACACTATTATAACTATTCGTATTTATATAAAAATTCCTCTTATTTACATCACATGTATTAAGACTGGACCGCAAATTATAACAAGCAATCTGCTCCGCAGGTGGAACGAAGGGAAAAGGAGGGTTCGGGTTATATGGTTGTCCCGATTTTGGTTGGGGGGCTTGTCTCTTTGATGCGTCGGGAATATCAGCGCAACATCCAAATCCGCACGGCTGATTCGTCTTACCGACAGGGACGCAAGGATTTAATTCGAGCGTTTCTAAATAGCCGTACGCCTTTGGAATAACTACAATTCTGGGGAATTTTTGGACCTGACAGAAAACGGCTTCTTGTGTTCCGGCTTTTGCGGTACTACATCCCAATGACATTTAATTTTATATAGAAAATATAATTATAAATTCTCAATTATAATTATGAATATAAATAATCAATGTTATAGACATGAAAGAATAAGCACACACAACAAACATGATAGTCAGATTATTTTTCCAAATGTTGATATGACATATGTTCTAATAATGGTAGGTTCAAAACACAAAGAAAGAGTTAGAAAACAATTAGAGGATTATCCATTTACGCGGAATATATATCTTCAATGGAATTACGGATTCAGAAATTGTAGTAAGCATTTAGTGATAAATAATAATACAAAGTATGATTTATCTGATGCGTATATGATTGCTTTTAGTCATGCGATTCAATATAATTATAATAGAATTCTAATATTGGAAGATGATTTTATAGTAAATGGTATAACCGATATTGATAGAAAAAATGTATATGATTTTTTAGAATTATATAATCCAGAAATTTTAACTCTCGGAAGTATACTTATGTCATCTTCCGATAAATATTTTTTGAATAATAATTTTTTGCAAATATATAATAAAGCGGGAACTCATGCGATGATATATAATAGAAATGTTTTTTATAAAATATATATAGAATTATATATAAAAAAAAGATGTATTGATAGTATAACAAATAAAATAAATAATATATATAGTTATAAATTACCTTTAATAATTCAATTATTTCCAAAAACAGAAAATAGAGATAATTGGTTTTCAGATAAAAATAGTAATAAGTTTATTATGTGGTTATGTGATTTTGCGATTTGGTTATTAGGTCTTGATAATGAAAAAAGATATAAGAAAACATATAAATTTATCCATGATATTCATTTCAAGAAAAACTATAAAATTCTAAAAAAAATATTAAATGCTATTAGTAGAAAAATATATGATTAAAATTTTATAAAATATATATAAATAACGCAATAAATATTACAGATATATTTAAAAAAAGCTATATTTTTATTTTGAAAAACTATACTTTTTTTAAATATATCTGTAACACAGAAAAAAATATCATAATCTCTTAAATGGAGAATATATTACAATTAGAAAACATCGAAGATATCAACTCAAATTTAGAGGTCCGTTATAAAAATGACGATATTTACACGTATGCGGGGCGCGTTCTTATTTCCGCAAATCCATTCCAACAAGTTGCGACCCCTCCACATATTCATCGGATGGTCAATGAAATTCTTGACTCCCAAGAAATGAAGCATTCCGTCATGATAAGTGGCGAGTCCGGCGCCGGAAAGACGGAAACCACTAAAATAATTATCCAATATCTCGCAAAAATCACGAATTTATTCCAGTATAACCTCATTTTAGAGGCGCTCGGGAACGCCTCGACCCCCCGCAATCACAACTCATCTCGTTTTGGAAAATACATTGAAATCACCATAAATAATGGCGACTACAACTCAAAAATAACGACATATCTTCTTGAAAAGACGCGGATTGTATCAACGAAAGATTCGACCTATCATATTTTTTACACTTTCGGCTATCAATCAAATGTCCCGACCTATATTTCACAACTGCGCCCTGACTGGGATTCATCATTCCTCCAAAAGGACAACTTCCGCAAATTATGGTCAGATAGTTCCCTTGGGGATGATGCGTGGATTCAATTTGAAAAAATAATGGAATTTTTAATCAATCTTCTCTGTGGGCGGTTTGAGTCGAATATGGATTGTTTTACTACGGAAGACCTAAATCGCGTTTTGACGAAGAAAACGATTACGAGTAATGAGGAGACCATCGTTATCGATCTGAACGAGGCGGAGATGGCCCAAACGCGGAATACGATTGTAATGAAAATATATGAGAATTTATTTGATGGGGTTGTCGCGCTGATTAATAAGAAGATGAATAATCACGACATGATACTGGCGAAGCAATTTAATATACTGGATATATTCGGCTTCGAAGTTTTTGAGAAGAACGGATTTGAGCAATTATGTATCAATTTCACAAATGAATGTATTCAGACCCTATTCAATAAATACGTCTTCGAAGAGGAAATCAAGCTCCTTGAAGAAGAGGGGGTCGCGCATGAGTCAATCACATTTCAATCGAACCGCCATATCATCGATTTCTTCCAATCTAAGCCGTCCGGATTTTTTAACATTCTCGACGAAAAAACGCTATTAGATGTAAAATCGGACGCAAGTCTTCTGACTTCTCTTCCAAGAAATATCGAAGTATATCGGATTCTTCGAGAGAAAATAATAGTCAAGCATTACGCTGACACTGTCGAATACACAGTCGGGGATTTTTATAAGAAGAATATCGACCGCATTTCTGCGGATGTTGCCGGTTTCATTGCGAAAATAACGAAATCGTCGCCAATTTTTATCCAGATGAAACAGACAATGAATAAGAGGGGGTCTATTGGTGTTAGCACGATATCATCGCAGTTTCGCCAGAAGCTGAGCGAGTTGATGAACGAGCTGGAATCTTCATCTCTCCATTTTATCCGATGTATCAAGCCGAACGATGAGCATATTCCCAAATTGTGGGATGTGGAAAAGGTTAGGAATCAGTTGAATTATTGCGGGATAACAAGCGCACTTAAAATAGCGAGGCAGACACTACCTATCCGGATGAAAAAGGACTTATTTGATAAAAAATACGGGTTGATTCTTGATAAAATTACAGCACAAGAAGATATTATCTTACGCGAAGGGAAGACTATGTATTTTTATACAAAAGAGACCGAGCAAAAATTACAAGAATTTCTGGATAAAGAAATTAAAAGAGTGTTCCAAGTTTTTTTTGGAGTCATTGCGCGATTACAACCGCGACAAAAATATTCAGATACCAAACTTGCCCTTCAAAAAATAACTGGCGCAATCATATTCCAAAAATCAAGACTGGAAATGAGAAAACGAAAAAGAATCCGATTATGGGAAAATATAGTTGGGAAAATTATTACAAATATTCGCTCTGGAATATTATTAAAAATTAGACGAGAAGTTTGTTCTTATAAAATCGGATATTTTATAAAACGGCAGGTTCAATACGCCGATTATAATTTTAAATTGTTTTTTATGAAGAAAATATTATTATTTTTGAGGCGGAGAGTAGAGCAAATAAGATATATTAGCGAATATAATATATACAAATATTCGCGGGAGGAAGAATTAAAAGAAGTTGAAGCGCGTTTATTACATGATAAGGATGTGGAGTTCAATAAATTAAAAGACGATTTATTAAATGAGAAACAGGCAGAATTAAAAGAACTCGAAGCGCGTTTATTAAATGAGAAACAGACAGAATTAAAAGAAGTCGAAGCACGTTTATTAAATGAGAAACAGACAGAATTAAAAGAAGTTGAAGCACGTT
>VFQS010002535.1_pt1 | contig 14867 bp, 13 predicted proteins | sample 3512361 | NCBI WGS metagenome assembly VFQS01 (sample SAMN10412375, study PRJNA504923) | tailings metagenome | isolation source: Relicate 1 Philex TSF3 active mining | place: Philippines
GCGGAACCGGGGACGGCGCCGGTTGCCGAAGCGGTACACGCAGCGCCCGCCCAGTCTGAAATCGACCTCGTCCACGACGACGGCAGGGCCGGAGCCGGCGGCACCCAGCCGCTGCAGCTCGCGGGCGTCGGAAAACGCAGCATAGACATCGGAAGCGGCGGCATCGAAGATGCTGCCGATGACGATCGTGCCGTGGCTGGTCGAGGCGTCGCGCATGGGAGTGCTGTAGCCGATGCCCGCGCCGGCTTCAACGCTGGCGCGCGGACCTCCGCTCCCGCCGCACTATGATGTGCGTGCCGCGGCGCAGCAGCCCATTCGCCTTGTAGAAAAGAATTAATACTTTGATTTTTCTGAAATAACCTCGAAATCCACAGGCACGTCGACGCCCTTAAATTTTCTTGGCACTCCCCTCTTGAAAGTGCCAATCGCTTTGCCAAAATACGCGGCCGAGAGCGGATGCTCCCTGGGGTTCGCTCTCATCATGCACATCGCTGGTTAGGGCTAACATAGGAGGTCAAACCCATGAAGTTTCGCCCCCTGCATGACCGCGTCGTGGTACGCCGCATCGATGCCGAGCAGAAGACGCTCGGCGGCATCATCATCCCCGATACCGCACAGGAAAAGCCAAGTCAGGGCGAGATCCTCGCCGTCGGCCCCGGCGCGCGCGACGAGCAGGGCCGTCTCGTTGCGCTGGACGTCAAGGTGGGGGACACGGTGCTCTTCGGCAAATGGTCCGGCACCGAAGTCAAGATCGACGGACAGGATCTGTTGATCATGAAAGAGAGCGACATCATGGGCGTTCTCGAAACCGGCAAGAAGCTCAAGGCGGCCGCCTGAGTCATCTCCCGAGCTGAAGCGCGCGTGCGCAGGATCGAACTCCTCCCGGGCCATGCCCGTGAGCGGAAATGCGTTCGCGCGCGTGATCATCAAATCGTTCCGGAGTTTTTCCCATGTCTGCCAAGGAAGTGAAATTCGCACACGACGCCCGCGAGAAGATGCTGCGCGGCGTGGACATTCTTGCCGATGCCGTGAAGGTGACGCTCGGCCCCAAGGGTCGCAATGTCGTCATCGAGAAGTCGTTCGGTGCGCCGCGCACGACCAAGGACGGCGTCACTGTCGCCAAGGAGATCGAACTCGAGGACAAGTTCGAGAACATGGGTGCGCAGATGCTGCGCGAAGTGGCCTCGAAGACAGCCGATCTCGCGGGTGACGGCACGACGACGGCGACCGTTCTCGCTCAGGCGATCGTGCGGGAAGGCGCCCGCTCGGTGGCGGCCGGCGCCAACCCCATGGATCTGAAACGCGGCATCGACCTCGCCGTCGCGACCGTCGTGGAGAATATCAAGAAGCATTCGCGTCCGGTCGCCAACAACAGTGAGATCGCCCAGGTCGGCACCATTTCCGCTAACGGCGACGCCGAAATCGGCCGGATGATCGCGGAGGCGATGCAGAAGGTCGGCAAGGAGGGCGTGATCACCGTCGAGGAGGCCAAGAGCCTGGAGACCGAGCTCGACGTGGTGGAAGGCATGCAGTTCGACCGCGGCTATGTCTCGCCGTATTTCATCACCAACGCCGAGAAAATGACGGTGGAGCTCGACGATCCTTATCTTCTCATCCACGAGAAGAAGCTCTCGAGCTTGCAGCCGATGCTGCCCATCCTCGAATCGATCGTGCAGACGGGCAAGCCACTGCTCATCATCGCCGAGGAGGTCGAGAACGAGGCGCTCGCCACGCTCGTCGTCAACAAGCTACGCGGCGGCTTGAAGGTCGCCGCCGTCAAGGCGCCCGGCTTCGGCGACCGGCGAAAGGCGATGCTCGAGGATATCGCCGTGCTGACCGGCGGCAGCGTCATCAGCGAGGATCTCGGCATCAAGCTCGAGAACGTCAACCTCAACATGCTGGGCCGCGCCAAGCGCGTCACGATCGACAAGGACAACACCACGATCGTCGACGGGCACGGCAAGAAGACCGACATCGAGGCGCGCACCAAACAGATCCGCCAGCAGATCGAGGAGACAACCTCGGATTATGATCGCGAGAAGCTGCAGGAGCGCTTAGCGAAGCTGGCCGGCGGTGTGGCCGTGATCAAGGTCGGCGGTGCGACCGAGGTGGAGGTAAAGGAGCGCAAGGACCGCGTCGACGACGCGCTCGCCGCGACCCGGGCCGCCGTCGAGGAGGGCATCGTGCCGGGTGGCGGCGTGGCGTTGCTCCGCTCGCTCAAGGCGATCGAGGCGCTTTCGGCCCCCAACGAGGACCAGAAGGTGGGCATCTCGATCGTGCGCAAGGCGATCCAGGCCCCGGCTCGCCAGATCGCGCACAACGCCGGCGCAGACGGCTCGGTGATCGTCGGCAAGGTCCTCGATCACGGCAGCTTTGCTTGGGGGTACGACGCACAGACGGGCGAGTACGGTGACATGATGGCCAAGGGCATCATCGATCCGACGAAGGTGGTGCGGTGTGCGCTGCAGGATGCGGCTTCCGTCGCCAGCCTGCTGATCACCACGGAGGCAATGGTCGCGGAGAAGCCGAAGAAGGCGGCTCCGGCTGCCATGCCGCCGGGCGGCATGGACTTCTGATCCACCGCCCTTCCGTCCGGGGGGCTCGAGGCCATGGCGCCCCGGACGGAATTCCCTGTCCGCACGACCGCAGCAGGAAGCCTTCGCGACAATGAGCACGAAATCCTACATCGTAGTGCCATTCCACCGGATGGGCCCGGTGATCGGTCCCTCCCAGGCGCTGGTGTGCAGCGGCGCCCCACACGCACAGTCCGTGGCACAGTCGATCGCGCCGCGCGTTGCCGGCGTCGTCATTCTGGCGCGCGAGATCGATCCGGAGACCGGGGACGACCGCGACACCATCGTCGCCGAGTTCGGCGCCATCCCGCCGGCGTTCCCCGAAGGTACGAACTGGACGGTACGGCTCAACTGATCCGCCGGCGCGGTGACGTAGGGGAGATCGGGGGCGTCTCCGTGCCAAGCGGCCTCTGGACGGCGCCAGTGCGTTGCAGCCAGCCTCCAGAAAAGGGGCCCTCGCGGCGATCGCGAGGGCCTCTTTCCTCATAGGTGCGGCGAGGCAATGCCGGACGTGGGGTCGTGGGCCCTCACTGTGCGGTGAGACCGCCGTCGACGACCATGCCCGAACCAGTCATGAAGCCCGCGTCATCGGATGCGAGGAACACGATCCCGAGCGCGATGTCCTCCGGCACGCCGAGGCGGCCGATGGGGTGCATCGTCTTGGATGCCTGGCGCGCGCTTTCGACGTCGTTGGTGCCGAGGTTGCGGGCGCGGGTCACGAAGGTCTGCTCGCCCATGTCCGTCTCGATGACCCCTGGGTGGATCGAGTTGACACGGATGCGCCAGCCGCGGCGGCCGAAGGCGAGAGCCGTCGATTTCGTGAAGAGCGTGACGCCGCCCTTGGTCATCGAGTAGAGCGGGTCGAGCTGCGAGCCGACAAGGCCGGCGACCGACGCGAGGTTGACGATGGCCGAGCCATGGCGGCTGCTCTTGCCGCGCTCCATCAAGGCGTTGGCGCAGCACTTGGTGCCGAGGAAGACGCCCGTCAGGTTGACCGCCGCAAGCTTGTTCCATTCCTCGACCGATACGTCCATGAAATCGCGGCCGAGGAAAAGGCCGGCGTTGTTCACGAGGATATCGAGACCACCGAACTGTTTCGTCGCAAGATCGACGGCGTCGGCCCAGCTGGCTTCACGCGTCACATCGAGGTGCACCGATGCGGCATCGCCGCCGGCTTCCTTGATCGCCTGCACTGTCTCCTTCGCCCGGTCGTCCAGAATGTCGCCGATGACGACTTTGGCGCCGGCTTTGGCCATCAACCGTGCCGTCTCGCCGCCGATGCCCCGCGCGCCACCGGAAATCAGCGCAACCTTCCCATCCAGCCTGTTCATGTTCTCGCGTTCCTCCGTGTTGATCTGTCGTCGTTTCGGCATCGAGCCTAGGGCGGGCGAGGCGTATTGCCTAGTCGGCAAAATCATGCGCGGACACCTTGGCGTGTATCGAGCCTCCGCGCGGCACTGATCGCTTGAAGTCGCGGGGCCGCGCGGCTAGACAAGCGGCGTTAGGACGGCGCCGCGGAACAAAATCCCGATGCTGAGCAAACTTTCCGAATTCCTGATCATGAACATCGGCATCGTCGCGCCGCTGACGCTGGTCGCGTTGCTGGTGCTGTTCAAGTCGATCAGGGTCGCGGCGGCCGGTTTCTTGCGGGTGTTTGCACGGCTCCTGCTGCTCACGGCGACGCTGGCGCTCGTCTACGACGGTACGCGCACGATCGCCGGCGGCTCCGGCCTCTTGATCACGTCGCTTGCCGAGCATTGGCAGGCCTTGCATCCTGCCAGCCTCACGCTTCTCGCGACTGCTCTGGGGGCGCTACATCCCCTCGCGTGGGACCCCGGCGGCGTTATGCTGCTGCGTTTGCCCACGTGGGCCGTGATGGGCGCTCTGGGCATGCTGTTCGCCTGGATCGGCCGGAAGCGCCGCGAGGTGGAGATCTTCGTCAATTGAGCCGAAGCCCGCATCGAACGATTGTGACGTGCAATCGCGGCGCTGGCGCCTATATTCGCGCTACATCTGCAACGATCGGAGGCGCGCTCCCCCATGTTCTTTCTGCGGAAAAAAGTCGAAATGCCGACCGCCGCGACCGCACTGAAAGGCCGCCCGGACCCGATTCCTACCGCCAAGGCTCATTTCCTCAACGGACACGCGCTGAAGGGACCCTACCCCGAAGGCCTGCAGACCGCCATGTTCGGCCTGGGATGCTTCTGGGGTGCGGAGCGGAAGTTCTGGGAGCTCGAGGACGGCATCTGGGTCACGGCGGTCGGTTATGCAGCCGGTCTGACACCAAATCCGACCTATGAGGAGGTCTGCTCTGGACTGACCGGCCACAACGAGGTGGTGCTCGTTGTTTTCGATCCGCGCGTTATCAGCTACGAGCGCCTGCTCAAGACGTTCTGGGAGGCCCACGACCCGACACAGGGCATGCGCCAGGGCAACGACGTCGGCACGCAATACCGCTCGGGGATCTACGTCTATTCACCGGAGCAGCGGAAGGCGGCCGAGGCGACGAAGGCCAGCTTCGGCGCAGCGTTGCGGGACCGCGGTTTCGGCGCGATCACGACGGAGATCCTGGATGCTCCCGAATTCTTCTTCGCCGAGGATTATCATCAGCAGTACCTCGCGAAGAATCCGCTCGGTTACTGCGGCCTTGGCGGGACGGGCGTCAGCTGTCCGATCGGAACCGGCGTGGCGGCGGCCGAGTAGTCGCCGGCGGCGCGCAGCCGCCCGCAGGTGTTTGGCGCAGCGCGTTGGGGATCAGGCCGCACGGAACGGCGCGATCATGGCCGCGTCGTCGTCGGCGGCATCCTGGGGATGCTCGGGGATCCACTTCTCTTCTCGCGGCGCATGACCGTCGGTCGCGAGAGCGCCAGCCCCTCCTAGACGGATCAGCAGGCTCTTGGCTTCGAGCACGCGCAGGCGTTGCATGAGGGTCAGCGTGAGCGAGGCGCGCAAGACCTCCTCCTCGAAGCTGAACGCCTCGATGACCCCGAAAATCTGCATGGCGCGCACCGCGTCGGTGAGCGCCTTGCGGTCGAGCTGGCAGCGCCTTTCGATCGAACGCAGGGTCATCATGACGGGATCGGAGCTCGTCATGTAGCGCTTGAAGACCGTCGACAGCTTGATCATGTCGCGCGTCGCCCAACTCTGCCCGACGATATCGTCGTGCCAGATCTCGGCGGCGAGGCCTATATCCTCGCGTTGAAGGCCGTCGATGCATGCGAACCGCACGCGGCGCTTGTCGATCATGTCAACCGGGCTCCCGTTCGGCCGTGGCACTCCCCAGCGCCACGGGTCGACGAAAGCCTAACGTAGGCGGAAAAACTTAAATCTCATTGAACGGATCGCAGCGCCCCGGCCTTACGCCCGTCCGAGCCTCCGGCAGCCGGGCGCCGCGAGCCCGATCAGGGGACGATGCCGGCCTTCTCGAGGACGGCTTGCAGCAGCACGTTGCAGCCCGCCGTCGCCCACTCCGGCTTCATGTCCTCGGCCTCGTTGTGGCTGATACCGCCGATGCACGGGGTGAAGACCATGGCCGTGGGGGCCACACGGGCCATGTAGACGGCATCGTGGCCGGCACCCGACGTGATCTCGCGGGCCGAATACCCAAGTCGCTTGGCGGCGTTGCGCACGGCATCGACGCAGCTCGCATCGAACGGCACGGGCGGATAGTCGGCGACGAGCTTCATCTCATAGGTGAGCCCGGTACGCGTCGCGATCTCCTCCACGCCGCGCCGGAGCGCCGCATCCATCGACAGCAGCTTGCCGCCATCCGGGTGGCGGAAATCGACGGTCAGGAACACCTGTCCTGGAATGACGTTCCGGGAGTTGGGGTAGGCCTGGATCATGCCGCACGTGGCGCAGGCCTGCGGGTCGTGGGCATGGCCGATGCCGTTGACGAGTTCGACGATGCGAGATGCTCCAAGCAGTGCGTCGCGCCGGCGGCTCATCGGCGTGGGGCCCGCATGGCTTTCTACGCCCGTCAACGTGATCTCGTACCATTTCTGGCCGTTGGCCGCCGTTACGATGCCGATATCGATGCCCTCTTCCTCGAGGATCGGTCCCTGCTCGATGTGGACTTCGAAGAATGCCGCCACGGGCCGTCCGCCAACGTCCATGTCACCCGCATAGCCGATACGTTGCAGCTCGGGACCGATTTCCAGGCCGTCGACATCCTTGATCTTCAGCGCGTCCTCCAACTTCAGCACGCCCGCGAATACGCCCGAGGCGGTCATGGCCGGAGCGAAGCGCGAACCCTCCTCGTTGGTCCACATGGCCACCTCGATGGGATGGCGTGTGCGGATATCCAGATCGTTGAGCGAACGGACGACCTCGAGCGCCGACATCACTCCCAGCGCGCCGTCGAACTTGCCGCCGGTCGGCTGCGTGTCGAGGTGGCTGCCGAGCATCACGGGCGGCAGCGTGTCGTCGGCGCCGGGACGGCGCGCGAACATCGAGCCCATCTTGTCGACGCCGATGGTGCAACCGGCCTCGCGGCACCAGCGAGCGAAGAGATCGCGGCTTTCGCGGTCGAGATCGGTGAGCGTCAGGCGCTTGACGCCGCCTTTCGGGGTGGCGCCGATCTTGGCCATCTCCATCAGGCTGTCCCAGAGACGAGGCCCGTTGACCTTTAGATTGCTGTCGATCGCCATCCGTTTCCCTCTCGCGCCGCTCATACAGGTGCTCCACGCACCCGACTCCGGTTGAACTAATCCGACGGGCACGGCACACGCAAGCGATACGGCCTCGATGGCCAGTTTCGAGGCATCGTGCTAGGCAGCACAGCAGCAGTCGCCTCCAATTCCGGAGCCCGCATGTCCGCCTACCGCCATCTCCTCGCCCCGCTCGATCTCGGCTTCACCACGCTGTCCTGTCGCGCCATCATGGGCTCGATGCACACGCGGCTCGAGACGCTCGAACGCGCACCGGAGCGCATCGCGCGGTTCTATACGGAGCGCGCGAAGGGGGGCGCGGCGCTGATCGTGACGGGCGGCTATTCGCCCAACGGGGATGGTCTGCTCGAGCCGGGTGGGCCTGTTCTCGACAGCACGGAGCATCTGGCGGAGCACGCCGCCCTGACGCGCGCGGTGCAGGATGCGGGCTCAAAGATGGCATTGCAGATCCTGCACGCCGGCCGCTATGCCACGCATGGCGCGTCCGTGGCGCCCTCGGGCCTGGCCTCGCCGATCAATCCGAAAGCGCCGCGCCGCATGACGGAAGCGGACATCCTGCGCACCATCGAGGATTACGCCCGCTGTGCCGCGCTCGCCCGCGAGGGCGGCTACGACGGCGTCGAAATCATGGGCAGCGAAGGCTACCTCATCAACGAGTTCACGGCGCCACGCACGAACGATCGCGACGACGACTGGGGCGGCAGCTTCGAAGCGCGTCTGCGCTTTCCCGTCGAGATCATGAAGCGGGTGCGCGCACGAGTCGGCCACGACTTCATCGTCATCTATCGCATCTCCTCCATCGACCTCGTCGAAGGCGGGCTGACGGCGAACGAGATCGTGGCGCAGGCCAAGGCCATCGAGGCTGCGGGCGCTTCGATCATCAACCAGGGGATCGGCTGGCACGAGGCGCGCGTGCCGACGATCGCGCAGAAGGTGCCGCGTGCGGCTTGGACATTCGCCGCACGCCGCGTCAAGGACGCCGTGGGCATCCCCGTGATCGCGTCGAACCGCATCTCGACGCCGGATGTCGCCGAGCGCATTCTGGCCGGCGGCGATGCCGATCTCGTGTCGATGGCGCGACCATGGCTCGCCGATCCGGCCTTCATCGCCAAGACGCACGCCGGCCGTGCAGACGAAATCAACGTCTGCATCGCCTGCAATCAGGCTTGCCTCGACTACATCTTCTCCGGCCGCGTCGCGAGCTGCCTCGTCAATCCACGCGCAGGCCGAGAGATCGAGTTCGATGTGCCCGCCCCTGCACGCAGGAAGCGCGTCGCCGTCGTCGGCGCTGGCGCTGCGGGTCTCGCGTGCGCCACCACGGCTGCCGAGCGTGGGCACGCGGTGACGCTGTTCGAGGCCTCGGACCGGATCGGCGGCCAGCTGACGCTGGCGCGCAACGTACCGGGCAAGGAGGAATTCGACGAGACGCTGCGCTATTGGGAGCGCATGCTCGTCAAGCACGATGTCGCGGTACGCCTGAATACACGGGCCGACGCGGATGCATTGACCGGTTTCGACGAGGTGGTCTTAGCCACCGGCATCGCAGCGCGTACCCCTGACATTCCAGGCATCGACCACGCCAAATGCGTCTCCTACGCCGATATTCTCTCGGGCAAGGTGGCGGCGGGACGGCGCGTCGTCATCATCGGGGCGGGCGGCATCGGCTTCGACGTGGCGGAATTCCTCTCCTCGCCCCCTGCCGAGATCGCGGCCGACCTCGGGCATTTCCTGGCAGCGTGGGGCGTCGATACGGCCATCGGCGGGCCGGGGGGCCTCAAGAAGCCAAAGACAGATCCCGTGCCGCGGGAGATCGTGATGCTGCAGCGGAAGACGGGCCGCATGGGGCGCGGGCTCGGCGTCTCGACGGGCTGGATCCTCAGGTTGATGCTGGCCCAGCGAAGGGTCACGCAGGTCTCGGGCGTCGCCTACCGGCGTATCGACGACGAGGGCGTGCACATCACGGTCGGTGACGAGGAGAAGATCATCCCCGCCGACACCGTGGTGATCTGCGCGGGCCAGGAGCCGGAGAACGCGTTGCTCGCCGAACTCACGGCGCGTGGCAGAAAAGTGCATGTGATCGGAGGGGCTGCGAAAGCCGCGGAGCTCGACGCCATGCGAGCGGTCGACGAGGGCACCCGCCTCGCCGCCGCGCTGTAGGCCGATGCGGAGCTCCGCTCGTCAGTCGTCGTAACCCAGCCGCGTGCGCATCTCGGCGAACATGGTGCGCTTGAGCTCCATGCCGATGCCGGGCGTCTCGTGGAGCGTGGTGTAGCCGCCGACAACGGGAATGTCGTCGGCGAAGCCGCCGTAGGGCTGGAACACGCCGGGATAGCTCTCCGAGCCACCCATCTGCAGGCCCGCCGCCATGTTGAGGGCGAGTTGGTGGCCGCCATGCGGGATCAACTTGCGGCGGGGCCAGCCCATTTCCGCGCACGCATCCAGGAAGCGTAGATACTCCGTAAGCCCGTAGGCGAGCGCCGGATCGATCTGGATCCAGTCGCGGTCAGGCCGCATGCCGCCGTAACGGATGAGATTGCGGCCGTCGATGACCGAGAACAGGTTCTCGCCCGTAGCAAGGGCGTAAGGGTAGGCTTTGGCAAGCTCGGCATTGAGATGATAGTCGAGCGGATCGCCCGGCTCCTCGTACCAGAAGAGCTTGTAGGGCTCGACGGCCTTTCCGAACGCGAGGGCCGTCTTCAGGTCGAAGCGGCCATTGGCGTCGACGGCGAGGTTCTCGCCCGCCCCTACGATATCGAGCACAGCCTCGATGCGCCGCACATCGGTGGCAAGGTCGGCGCCTCCCACCTTCATCTTGACGACCTTGTAGCCTTGCTCCTGATACGTGCGCATCTCGGCCTGCAGGCCTTCGATCTCCTTGCCCGGGTAGTAGTAGCCGCCACCGGGGTAGACGAGGATGCGCCCATCGAACTTGCCGCCGTTGTAACGATCCGCCAGCAAGCGCCAGAGGGGCTTTCCTGCTATCTTGGCGACGGCGTCCCAGACCGCCATGTCGAGCCCGCCCGCCGCGTGCGCGCGATCGCCATGACCACCCGGCTTCTCGTTCGCCATGAAGGTCGCCCAGACGCGGAAGGGATCGAGGTTCTCGCTCGCGGCGTCCAGCAGCGACTTGGGATCGGCGTCCATGATGCGCGGAATGAAACGGTCAGCGAGGATGCCACCCTGCGCGTAGCGGCCGTTCGAGGTGAAGCCGTAGCCGATGACCGGCTTGCCGTCGCGCACCACATCGGTTTCCACCGCCACGACACTGACCGTCATGGTCGAGAAGTTGATGTAGGCATTCCGGATCGCCGATGCGATCGGCGCCGAGGCGTGCCGGATGCGGGTGATTTTCATGGCAGCTCGCGGGGTTCGATAAGGAGAGGGCCCGGGCGGGATGCGAATGCCGGGCGAGCGACTGGACGGGACGATATCGGGGCGTCGAGCCGATGGGAAGTCCGTCGCCCCAACGCGCCGCAATACGACAGCAAAAAAAGGCCGCCGCGCTCAACGGCGCAGCGACCTCGATCTCTCGTTCTTCGCCGGTTCGGTTCAGGCGGCGGCTTCCGCGCCCTTCGCCTTCGCGATCTCGCGCTTCAGCTTCAGGCAGCGCAGCGACAGCTCCTCGGCACGCGCCTTCTCGAGGAACGCGTCGAGGCCGCCGCGATGCTCCACCGACTTCAGCGCGTGGGCGCTGATGCGCAGGCGGAAATTACGCTTCAGCGTGTCGCTGATCAGCGTGACATTCACCAGATTAGGGCGAAAGACCCGCTTGGTCTTATTCTCGGCATGGCTCCGCAGTTGCCCGGACATGGGCAGCTTACCGGTCAGCTCGCAGCGCCTGGTCATCGAACGCTCCTCGAGAGGAAAGTGGTTGCCGCACCGCCTTCCGCACACCGACAAGCGTCCGTTGGAACACGTCAGCGCGCGCGACAGCGCCAAAAAGATGTGGTCCCGCGAGGCTGCTCGCGAGACCGTCGGAGCCGTAATAGGCGCGAGGACCCACTCGCGTCAAGGCCAATTCGCGCCGGGCGGGCGATGCGTCACCAATCGGGAGCCGGCACGCACGCACGCGCTCCCGTGTCCGCGACACCGGCAGGACGGAATATCGGCCGGCGGCTCAACTCAGGACGTTCCAAAACGAAACGTCGCTTAACCTCGATTTAACTCTGCCTAGCGATACTCAGCCTGCAACTTGAGGTCAGCAGGCCTCCGTCGAGTGCCTGACAATCTAAGGTAGACAACATGAGCTTTTCGCTGAAGGCCGGTCTTGCCTCGGCAGCACTCGCCGTCGCTGCCTGCGTGGCGCCCGTCGCTGCTGCCGATCTGGGGGGCTACCCACGAGGCGGCTCCATCAAGGATACTTACGTGCCGGAGATGCCCGCCATCGCCACTGCGGGTCCGTGCTATTTCCGCACCGACACGGGCTACTCCTGGTCGAGCGCGCCCAATGGCGAGTACGTCGGCAACGGCACCGATCCGCACGTCTACAACGCCAACCTTAAAAATACCACACTGCTGGAAGCCGGCCTCGGCTGCGGCCAGGGCTCGCGCGGGTTCCGCGCCGAAATGATGGCTGGAATCCGCAACAGCCGCACGTTCACGGGCGACGTCAACATCGTCGTCAACAACCAGCCCGTCGATCCGCCGATCGAGACGCGGGTGCAGACCTACTCGATGATGTTTAATACCTACTACGACTTCGGCAAGCACGCCGGCTTCGTTCCTTACGTGGGCGCGGGCATCGGCTTCGCGTATCACAAGATGGGCGATGTCACGATCACCGACCCGAATTCGCCCGCCGTGCAATTCGGCGACGAGCAGCTGTCCTTCGCCTGGGCGCTGATGGCCGGCGTCGGGTACCAGCTTTCCGAGCGTATGATCCTGGATGTCGGCTATCGCTACATCGACATGGGCCTCGCGCGGTCCTCGCACGGCGACAATACGTTCGCGTTCTGGAATCCGCGCCTCGAGCTCGACGATCTGCGCGCGCACGAATTCAAACTGGGTCTGCGCTATCACTTCGGCGGCGGCGACTGCTGCCAGCACGCGGCCATGTACGCCCCGATGAAGTGAAGTGCCTGAACCATCATCGTCGACGGCACGAGGCCGCCCCGCGCTCCGGGGCGGCCTCGCTGCCTGAAGGGACGGTGCGGCGCCCTGACTCGGACACGGGCGTCTTTGCCCTATTTCCGATTGAAGGGCGAGGCGCACACTTTCGCGATTGATTCTTCTGGAACAGCCCAGATATACACGGGCCCGATCTATCTGCGTCGCCGTTTGGCTTCCCGGGCGGGTTGCGCCGGGGGAGCGTGGCGCTGTGCCGAGACCGGCCAGCGGTTGTGACCAACGGACCGGACAGATCCCGTGCGGGCGTGGCGGAACTGGTAGACGCACTGGATTTAGGTTCCAGCGGCGAAAGTCGTGGGGGTTCGAGTCCCTCCGCCCGCACCATGGCGATTCACCGGGAGCACCCCCATCTGTCGCCAGGGGGGTGGCCGAAGCTCCTCTCCGGCGACGGCGCGATGCGAAGACGAATTCCGGCCACGACCGTGGCCGCTTATGACAAGGCAGGCGAAGAGCGATATGGAAGTTTCTGTAACGAACAGCGATGGTCTGGCACGCACGCTGAAGGTCGTGATCGGGCAGGGCGAGCTGAACGAGCGATTTGACGCGCGCCTGGCAGAGGTGAGCAAGACGGCCCAGATCAAGGGCTTCCGCCGCGGCAAGGTGCCGGCCAGCCACCTGAAAAAGATGTATGGCCGTTCGCTCATGGCCGAGGTGCTGCAGCAAACGGTCGAAGAGTCGAGCCAGAAGGCCATCGCGGATCGCAACGAACGGCCTGCCTTCCAGCCGAAGGTCGAGCTTCCGGAGAACCAGGAAGAGATCGAGGCCGTCATGACCGGCGCGCGCGATCTGGCATATTCGCTGTCGTTCGAAGTGCTTCCCGAGATCAACGTGAGCGATCTCGCCGGCCTGAAGCTCGAGCGTCCGGTGGCCGAAGTTCCCGATGAGTCCGTCGACAAGGCTCTGGACGAGATCGCAAGCCGCAACGTCAAGTTCGAGATCGAGGAGGGCCGGGCCGCCGTCGACGGCGACCAGCTCGTGATCGACTTCGTCGGCAGCATCGGTGGCGAGGAGTTCGAGGGCGGCAAGGCCGAGGAAGTACCGCTGGTGCTGGGCCAGGGCGGTTTCATACCGGGCTTCGAGGACGGCCTGAAGGGCGCAAAGGCCGGCGACGATCGCACTGTCACCGCAACCTTCCCGGCCGAGTATCCGGTCGATACGCTGAAGGGCAAGGAGGCGAGCTTCGCCGTGAAGGTCCGCTCGGTGGCCAAGCCGAACAAGCCGGCCATCGACGACGCGATGGCCAAGGAACTAGGCCTGGAAGACCTCGCCACCCTGAAGGATCGCGTTCGTGCGCAGATCCAGCAGGAGTTCGATCAGGTTTCGCGTGCCAAGATGAAGCGGGCGATGCTGGACGCGCTCGACGCCGCGCATTCCTTCGATTTGCCGCCGACGCTGGTCGAGAACGAGTTCAACGGCATCTGGAACCAGCTCACACAGAGCATGGAGCAGGCCAAGAAGACGTTCGCCGACGAGGGCAAGACCGAGGACGAGGTGCGCGCGGAGTACCGCAAGCTCGCCGAGCGCCGCGTGCGCCTGGGTCTCGTGTTGGGCGAGATCGGCGACAAGGGCAAGATCGAGGTGACGCAGGACGAGCTGCGCAACGCGTTGTTCGAGCAGGCGCGCCGCTTCCCCGGCCAAGAGAAGATGGTCTACGAGTACTTCCAGAAGACGCCGGGTGCCATCGCGCAGCTGCGCGCACCGATCTTCGAGGAAAAGGTGGTCGACTACATCGCCTCGCTGGCCACGGTCACCGACAAGAAGGTGAGCCGCGACGAACTCATGGCCCCGATCGACGGCGACGAGCCGGGCGCAGCTCCGGCGGTGACTGCCTGAGCGAAGCGGCTATACTCCCGAAGACAGCCCTAATTTCGTCCGCTGTCTTCGGGCATTGAGAATCCAGCCCCGGAGGCGCATCTTGCGCCTTGCGGGTGCGCCGCGGGCGCAAGAAACGTCAGGACAGATGCTATGAGCGTGATCACGAACACCTATTGGCCCACGGTCATCGAGCAGACGGCACGCGGCGAGCGTCCCTACGACCTGCCGTCGCGGATGCTGCAGGAGCGGATCATTTTCGTGATCGGCCCCGTCGAGGACCACATGGCGTCCTCCATCTGCATGCAGCTCCTGTTCCTGGAAGCGCAGAACCCGAAGAAAGAGATCGCCATGTACATCAACTCGCCGGGTGGCGTGGTGACGTCCGGCATGGCGATCTACGACACGATGCAGTTCATCCGCTGCCCGATCGCGACGCTGTGCATCGGTCAGGCCGCCTCCATGGGCTCGCTGCTCCTGGCGGCCGGCGACAAGGGCATGCGCTACGCCCTGCCCAATGCCCGCATCATGGTGCATCAGCCTTCGGGTGGTTTTTCCGGTCAGGCCAGCGATATCGAGCGCCACGCCGAAGACATCATCAAGATGAAACGGCGCCTCAACGAAGTCTACGTGAAGCATACGGGCCAGACTTACGAGAAAATCGAGCAGACCCTCGACCGCGATT
>VFQS010002536.1_pt1 | contig 14860 bp, 11 predicted proteins | sample 3512361 | NCBI WGS metagenome assembly VFQS01 (sample SAMN10412375, study PRJNA504923) | tailings metagenome | isolation source: Relicate 1 Philex TSF3 active mining | place: Philippines
CATGAAGCTCTAATAGAATTATTTGGAAATCAAACTACTTTCTTTTTAGATGAAGTTCAAAACATCAAAGGCTTTGAAAGTTTTGTTCGTAGGCTTACGGAAGAAGGAAATAAATTTATAATTACGGGTTCAAATGCGAATTTGCTAAGCAGTGAAATTGCTACCAAATTAACTGGAAGACATATAGATACTTTTGTCCCACCTTTTACATTTAAAGAGTTTTTACGATACAAAAATGTTGAAGTAGAACCAACATCTATTTATGACACACAACAACGTATTCAACTTAAAGTGTATTTTGACGAATATACGAAGCAAGGTGGAATGCCAGAATATACCATTTATAGAGAACCCGAAATATTATCTAGAACCTATGAAGATATAGTTTTAAAAGACATAGCTATAAGATACAAAGTCGAAAACACACTACATTTAAGAGAATTATATCGATTTATCATCACAAATCATTGTCAATTATTTAGTTATAATTCACTTACTAAATCATCACAATACGCTAGTCCTATTAGTATTCAAAACTATGTCAACTATTTAGAAAACACCTATTTCATTTATACCATCCAAAAATTCGATTATAGCTTAAAGAAACAACAAGTATCAGAGAAAAAAGCATACGTATTAGACACAGGATTTATACAGTACATTACAACAAAACATTCTTCAAACAGTGGTTGGTTATTAGAAAATATCGTTGCTAACGTTTTAAGAACTCAAGGAAAAATATATTACTATAAAAACAAAAAAGAATGTGATTTTATTTTTGAGAAAAACAACCAATTAGAATTAGCAATTCAAGTCTGTTTTGAACTAAATGAATCAAACAAATCAAGAGAATTTGATGGTTTAATTGCGGCAATGAATGAATTTTCAATTCCTAACGGTACCATTTTAACTCACGATCAAGAGGAAAACATCGAATACCAAGGGAAATCAATAAAAGTTCTACCAGTTTGGAAATGGGTTGTCAATCATCTTTTTATGAATTCAGAATTATAAGATTTTAAGAAGCGTCTATGTCTAGAGAGCAGGATTTCGAAATCCAGCTTAAAGTTAGCTTACACTGTTAATGACGAAAAAACATATAAACGTGAAGTTTCGGCATTTGATAGAATTAAAGATAATTATCCTAAATTTCTTTTAACATTAGACTACGATAAAGCAAATATTAACGGAATTCAAAAAATAAATGTAATAGACTGGTTGTTAGAATATAAATAACCTTACGAAGATCTGATATATAAAATAGATCCCAATATTTTTATCATTAAAAACGGAATTTAATCCACTTTTTATCATTAAAAAACGGAATAGAAACCCGTTTTTTAATAGAATTTTGAAATCTAAACAGATTAATAGTATATTTAATTGAAATACAATTAAAAATGAAAATTAAGATAATAATTTTTCTTCTATTATTCAATGGTTTAACATACGGACAAAGTAATGAAATACAAAATAATAGACCAAATTATTTATTCAAAAAATATTTTGGGATTGGAATAAACGACAAGGATAGTTTAAATATGGTTTTGAAAAATCGAGTTTTTGAATTACTTGATACTTTAAGTCTTTTACCGATCGATAAAACGATAGATTATTCTAAAAAATATAAAAATATCTACACTTCAGAAATAGTTTATAATGAAGATTGGTCAAATTTCCAAACGATTACAGTTCCTGATCTTGTAACTGATAAACCCACTCAGAGGACTGTAGCAACACAAACAGGTTTTGTAAGTTGTAAAGGAGAAGATATAAACATGAAAATCACAGACAAATATTCTGAAGGTTCGACAATTTATTCTTATGGTGGAAAATATATAACGATTAGCGAGTCTTCTGAAGTTATTGGTAATTCTACAAGTGTTTACGAGATAATTTATTTCTTTATTATAGAAGAAAATTAATATCACTAAACGCAATAAAAATCTAAATAGTAAAACTTAGTAATTCAATACCCTCCACAAAATTTTCGCAATATTTTTGGCATCATCTACACCTCTGTGATGGGTACCTTCTAATGGAATATTTAAAAACTGAAGAGCACAGTCCATACCAATTACAACTATTTTTAATCACAACATACTTTTCAATTGAATTGCATTCTTGTTTTTCAAAGAATCAATTTCTCTCATTTCGCTATTAGAAAGTCTTCTATATTTAATTTCTTGTCTATCCATATCAATTTCATAATCATAGTAATTAATTGAATTTACTAACCAATACCCGTCTTTACTTTTTAAAAGAAATGAACTAGTAAAATGATGACGACTTTTATCTAATCCACATCCTGGAGGTGGTAACTGAGGTCTTTGATAAGAAATATAATCTATCGATTCAATATCACTTATTTTAAAAATCCTATTATTCTCAAAATATGCATATTGATCATCTTGCATCATTCCGAATATAGGTTTAAATTCTCTAAAAGTAGAAGGTGAAACAGAATCTAATATATTAAATCTACCAGATTGATTATAAATGTAAACATGGTCTTTATCTTTATAATATCCAGTAAAATAATTTGACACAAAAAGTTCTTTAAACGTTTTTATATCAACATTGTACAGCCTTTTACTATCCGTTTTGTGTAATTTATTTTTATACCTATAAAAATGCCTATTATAAGTAAAGATAGTATTTGAATCAACGTATGGAGACAGTTCGTTAACATTGATTTTATTCAATTTTAAAAATTCAAAGGGAACATTGTAGTAAAACAGATTTTTAGAAATATCAAATAATTGATTTTCATACCTAATAAATTGTTGAGTATAATAAACTACAGAGTCTCTGTTTATTGGTTTTATAATTTTAAATGGAATAGTAGAAATAGAATCTTTTCCATGACTTATCCATGAATAATTTAATTGATATATTCCTTTTTGATCAAAGAAAAAATGATCGGAAATATAATTAAAACTTGAAAAATCAAGTTTAAGACGTTCATTTTTAAAAAAGACAGACACACTATCTGTAAAAAAGTAAGATGAATTATTGAAAAAGGCCACTTTATTTAAATTCGTTTTGGGAATATTTAACGGTTTTCCATCATAATAAACATCATTTTTATCTATAATATATGAATCTTTAATTAGTTTAACCGTTGAAACATTTATATTTCTTATTTCAATGAAATCATTTTTAGAATGGTCAAACTTTAATAATTTTGATCTTGTTTTAAAAAAATTAGATCCAATATAAGAAATAAATTCTCCTTTGTATTCACAACGTTTATCTTTATTATAACAATAAAGCGAATCGCAAATCAAAGTTGAATAAACACGACAATTCTTAGAATTTAAGTTTAACTTAATAGTATTTTGTGTAGCTATATCAAAATAATAGACTGAATTTTCAGTTGCAAAATAGGTAGTATAATCATAAAATCTTAAAAAAGTATCTTTTTTTTCTAATTCAAACACCTGTTTATCGATGTAATAGATTTTTCTATATTTTTTTAACAAGAGTATATTTTTACTGTTAGATAAATTTTGGTTAAATTGATCAACAATATTTGAATCTTTTTTTTGAGAAAAAACAGGTTTTGAATTTTGAAAAGGATAATAAATTTCAGGGGATTCCTGTTGATTGTTTATATTGGTTACAAAAATATTTTTAGTGGTATTTCGTTTTTCCCTATTTGTACATAAATCAAAATCCAATAAAATTAATTCAAGATTTTTATTAGTTTCAAGTTGATATTGAATACTATTATCAATCTCAAATTCTGAAAATTCATACGTATTTTTTTTTAAATAATATACACAAATGGAAATTCTTCCAATAAAGGTTTTATCGAGATTGTGGAACCTAAAAGAACCATTTTCATCACTTTTAACTCGCATCTTTATTTTTGAGTCTACTCGTAAAGAAACTTCTGCTCCTTTAATATAATTAACTGAATCTTTAGTACAGGAATTTGAAATAGTTCCTTTAATTTCAAAAAATTGTTGAGAATAAGTCGAACCAAAGAAACCAATTAAGAAAAATAGTAGTAATAATATATTCGATTGAATTTTCATTGTAGAAATAGTTCATTTAAAGAGTATAGATACTAAATATAAGGATTTAGGATGAAAAAAAATTATTGAATTAGGAAAAGTTAAAATTGGAATGAAAACAATTTTTATCATCAAAAGTTTAATAGCAGTTTCTTTTTTCAAACTTCCCATACTGCTATCTGAATTTAAACTAGGCTTAACTTCGTAGTTGCTACGAGGACAAAATTTATTTCAACGGGTTACCTAACAAGATTAGCGATTTGCTCTATAAAATATTGATTTAATTTTTGTCCAAAATGTAGGAGGAGTATCTATTTTTGAATTTATATAATTTTTTTTAATATTCTCCTTAATTGAAATCTTCTTTTCATTTTCTGTTAAAGAGTTGTTTAATAATAACCAAACTGAAAAATCTTTGATATACACATTAAATTTTTCAGATAATATAAATTCCTTATAATTGTTTTTTTGAATTTCACTTCCATTTCTTAAAATAAACTGCTGTTCTTCAGTGATAAATCTATAATGTAGATGATTTTTATATTTAGTACATTGATAATATTTATATTCAATTTCTTTAGGATAAAACACGCTTTTATCTACTATTATTTCTTGTAAATGTAAAAGTTCATCAAATGCACCTCCACTACTTGAAATATCTAATTTCTTTAAGGTTGAATATTTTTTGAGTGAATTATAGTTCCCAATACCACAGTAAATAAATTTCAAACTTTCTATTGAAGTTAATTTTTCAACAAAATTTAAATTTTCAATTCGCAAATCAGCTAAAGTTAATTCAATTATTGTTGGATTGTCAAGATTGTCAAGATTAATGGCTTTCCAATTACTGTAAAACAAACTTTTTAACTTTGAAAACTTACTGATTATTGATAAATCAATAAACGAAATATGGTTAATTACAAGCTTTTCAATTTGTATGAGTTGTTGTAGATTTTCTTGGCTACTATCAAACTCATCTAATCTCTTACGAATACCAACTCCAAATTTTGAATAATATTGAACATATAAGTCTTTGTATGCATCAATTTTGTTTGTTCGTAAATCAAAATTTGCTAGTAAAACTTTTTTTTCGTTGTGTTTTAGTTTTTTCCACCAAGAAATTAAATCCTCACTCATAATTAATGTTTTACGCAAATTATAGTTTTTAATTTATATAGAATTTCGAAAAATACTTGCAAATATTTAATTTTTGGAAATAGGATAAAATTTTAATTTCACTTCAAGAGAAGCTAAAAATCTTTTTAACTAAATTAACCAATTTACTCCTAACACCCTAACAACAAACAACTTTTTCGCTTGTTTAGTATTTAATACAAAAATCCAAACAACCACAACGGAATTTTATTACCAAAACCAATTTCGATGTTATCTGCAACGATGTATTTTTCACCTTCGTAGGATTCAAGTTGTTTTTGTGTTTTCGACTTGCCACCTACTTCGAATAGAATCTGTTGATCAATTAAAAAATCACCTATTTTAGGATAGGTAACTTGATGTTCGGTAAGCAGCTGATTGTAAAAAAACGTTTCTCTAACAGTGCCAATTTCTATATTTTTTGGTGTAAGTACATAGAGTAAATTTGTGTTTTGAAGGTAAATTTTATCTGGTTTTTGTAGCATTTTATTTCCCACACTGTTTGAAGATAGTTGTTTTAATAATCCTCCATATTCTAATAAATTCAAGTATTTAAGCGTTGTTCGATAATCAGCAATCGACAAATGATTTGAAATCGCTTTGATATTTGGTGTATAAGGTACTGTCGAACTGATAGCACCTAATAATTTTTTTAATTTTTCTGTATTTTCAGAGGGAGCAGAAACAACTGCAGGTATATCACTCTCTATAATCAAGTTAATGATATTTAACAAACGTGCTGGATAATTGGATTTTGATTCTTTAAAAAAAGGATAATATCCAATTTGTACGTATTCATTAAAATTTGCCAATGGCTTAATCTTTTCATTTATTTCTCTTGCAATTTGTATATGATTTGTCAATAAATCACTCAAAGAATATGCTTCGAACTTTTCACGAAATTGAAAGTTTAAAAACTCCCTGTACGACAATCCATATAATTCATACGAAACTTTTCGTCTACTTAAATCGCCATTTCCTTTATACAGATGCAACAAAGAAGAACTCGAATAGATTATTTTCAAGTCTGGAAATGAATCGTAAATTGCTTTTAATTCATTCGACCAATCTTGTCCTTGTTTAACATTTGGATATTTATGTATTTCATCTAAAAACAAATAGTTACCACCACTTTTATAAAAAGTATCTGCTAAATCAAATATTGAATTCGTATAAAAGTATGGTAAATCTAAAGAGGTATATAACACCGTATTTTTTTTCTGTAATTCTTTGGCACGTTGAAGCATTAAGGTTGTTTTACCTGTACCTCTCGCCCCTTTTATTTCTATCAATCGATTATCCCATTCTATTTTTTTTGATAAATATCTTTGAAAATCAGTAGATAAACTTCGTATAAGTCGTTCAGAAATTTCAATTAGCACTTCCATAGTTTGTAATATTTGAAATGAAATATGTAGTAAATATATACAAAAAAACGGAATGTAATCCACTTTTTATCATTTAAAAAACGGAATGTAAACCGCTTTTTACCATCTAAAAAACGGAATAGAAACCGTTTTTTATTGAATTTTGAAATGCTTCCTTATCAAAAAATTGTATTTTGTGTTTTAGAGTGGGGTTTGGAAAACATGTTCAGTGAATTTCGAACTACTTTATCAAACTTTCATTTCTGTTTTTCTTTTGTTTGAAAAAGGATGTCGTTGGGTTCCCCTGCTTTCAACACTACCAAAGAAATCAAAACTCAAGGGAAACTTTGAAAGAGGATTTTCGGGATATTACAAACAAAAAAATAACAGTTAACAAACAAATAAAACAAATAATTTTAATAGTTAATTTTTACAAACAACTAAATTTCATATAATTAAAAAATTAATTATCACCACGATTAACCATAAAATAATAACTACATTTTTCACCTAAAAACCTCCATCTCTTGCATTCGTTCAAATAATTGTAGATTTTTGTATTGTCTATGAAAAAGAAAGTTGAAATACTAGCTCCCGCTAAAAATCTATGGCAAGGTCAAATGGCTATCAATGCCGGTGCTGATGCTGTTTATATTGGTGCTCCGCAATATGGTGCGCGTTCGAATGCCACCAATTCGGTTGAAGATATCGCTGAATTGGTTCGTTATGCACATTTGTTTAAAGCACAGGTATTTGTTGTAATCAATACAATCTTATACGATAACGAATTGGAAGATTGTAAAAAATTGATTTACGAATTATACGAAATCGGTGTGGATGCCTTGATCGTGCAAGATATGGCGATTTTGGAAATGGACTTACCTCCTATTGTCATTCACGCTAGTACGCAGGCGAATAACCGTGATCCAAAACACGTAAAATTCTTGAAAGATGCTGGAATTCAACGTGTGGTGTTAGCGAGGGAATTAAATTTAGACCAAATCAAAGAAATCCACGAAGCAACCGATGTAGAACTTGAATTTTTCGTTTCAGGGGCGCTATGTGTTTCGTTTAGTGGAAATTGTTATATGAGTATTGCCGGTGGTGAGCGTAGTGCAAACCGTGGTTCGTGTGCTCAAAACTGCCGTTTGCCTTATCAATTGGTGGACGGAACAGGAACAACACTTATCGAAAGTAGTCACCTATTATCTATTAAAGATTTAGACTTAAGCGACCAACTACCCAATTTAATTGATGCAGGTATTACTTCGTTTAAGATTGAAGGGCGTTTGAAAGATGTAGTGTATGTAAAAAATAACGTTTCTTATTTGCGTAAAAAATTAGATGCGTTTTTAGAAAATAATGACACTTACATTAAAGCTTCTTCCGGTAGAACTTTCTATACCTTTGATGCTGAAATGTCTCGCAGTTTCAACCGTGGCTATACGGATTATTTTGTGAACCACAGAACGAAAAAAATTGGTTCGTGGGAAAGTCCAAAATCACAAGGTCAATACATTGGAAAAATCACTGAAATCGTTGGAAAAGGCTTCAAAATCGAAAATGGCGATGTGTTGAATAATGGTGACGGATTGTATTTCATCAACGAAAAAAACGAAGCGGATGGAATGCAAGTGAATGTGGTATTAAACAACGTGGTAATTCCTAATAATTTCAGAGAAATTGCTATCGGAACTGAGATTTACCGAAATTCTGATGCTGAGTTTAATCGTTTGGTTGAACGTGAAGACAGTGCTATTCGTAAAATTGGTGTGTATTTACACTTTACGGAAACAGAAACTGGTTTTCAATTGACTGCTACGGATGAAGATGGTCACACTACAAGCATTCAAACAGAAGCAATAAAAGAATTAGCAAAAACGGAAAATGCAGGTTACCAGAACTTAGAGAAAAATTTAGCGAAAACCGGTAACACTCCATTCATCGTTGATCATTTGGAAATCAAGATTTCAGACAATTGGTTTTTACCGATTTCAAAAATCAATGAAATGCGTCGTGAAGTATTGGATTTATTGATTGAAAAACGCATCGAGGAATACCACCGTGAGGAATTTCAAATTACCAAAACGGATCACCCTTATCCAGTACAAGTATTAGATTTTACTTATAACGTTTCCAATAAATTAGCACGTAAATTCTACGAACGTCATGGAGTAACCGAAATCGAGAAAGCGTTTGAATTACAATGGGATCCAGGGAAAGCGCGTGTAATGACAACCAAATATTGTGTGAAATACGAATTAGGAAAATGTGCTCGTTTCCAACGTGATACGATGGGTACGAAAGTTGTTGAACCTCTTACTCTTAAGCACGGTGAAGTTGAATACAAACTAAAATTCAATTGTAAACCGTGTGAGATGGAAATTTGGGAGAAAGAAGCGGAATTGACTTTTGAAGATGAAGATTGATGATAATGTTTAATGATTGATTTTTAATGGTTAATACACCACCATCTGTCGTACTGAGCTTGTCGAAGGATAAAGAGGGAGGTGATAAACCTAATTCTGTCACCCTCCTTAATCCTCCCTCAAGGGAGACTTAATATAACTTCCCTCCTCGAGGAGGGACAAAGGGAGGTGATAAATCTAATTCTGTCCTCCCCCTTAATCCCCCTCCTAAGGGAGAAACTCAATATCCTTTCCTACTTGAGGGACAAAGGGTAGTAATAAAACCAAAACAATATGCCTAAAACAATTCTTTACATAGCACAAAGTTTAGACGGATATATTGCTCGACCTGATGGAAATTTAGATTGGTTGACAAGTATTCCCACCCCCAAAGACGGTGATTATGGTTACGAACAATTGCTAAAAGGAACAGAAATAATTATTATAGGGAGATCAACCTATGAGGAATTATTAAAATTCGATATGGAGTGGCCGTATGAAAATTTTAAAACGTATGTCGTAACTTCTAATCCTGAATTTGAAATAAAAACACCCTCTACTTATCTTTTAGATTCCTCAATATCACAGTTCATCACTAATTGGAAACAAACGGCAACCAAAAACGCTTGGATAGTTGGAGGAAGCAAGTTAATTGCTAGTTTCCTACATCAAAATTTAATTAACGAAATGATCATTACGATTATTCCAAAAACATTAGGAGTTGGTATCCCATTATTTTCAATTAACATTCCGGAACAAAATTTTCAACTAATTCACTCAGAAGTATTTGAAACCGGAGTGGTTAATTTGAGTTATACTAAAGAAATTAAAAAATAAGTAGCCAAATTATATTTGTCTTTTGTTAATCACCGCAAAATATGCGGTGAATAGAGACATTAATCTCCGCATAATTTAATGTGAATAAATTACAATTCCACCTCAAACCTCACCTTTTCGCCTTCCTCTCCATTCACAATCAATGAAATATAATGCTCTCCGGGATAGTAATTTCGTGTTGTAATCGGTTTGAAGGAATGTTTGCGTTCTAAAGTGATTGATGTGTTACCTGTTAAATTGGTTGATGTAATTTGAAAGACTTTTTCTCCAAAAGGTTTATTTAATCGTTTGAAATAAACTTTGTATTCTACACGTATCGAAGTTGATTTTGACCCACTATTTTCAATTACTAGCGAAAAAGGTAGTTCACCTCCCATTTTAACATTTGTTTTAGTAAGTTCAAACGAAATCACAGAAATCGATGCATCTGGTTTTATACCAATAATAGACAACGCTTTGGAATTGCCTTGCTTTAATAAGGTTCTAATTCCGTGTTTGATAGCTTGATTCACTTCTTTGGATTTTCCATATTTTTTTGCGATCCAATCTAACACCAAATCAGGATGTGTTTTGGAAATGTCATTCAAATTATTAGCTACACTACGACGCACATATTCTGATGAATCTGTTATTAAATTATCCAAAATCGGAAATATTGGAGCTGGCTCTTTTACATAAGTTCGTAATACTTCACCCCAAGGTAATTTTGGACGTATGCCTTCGCTTGCCAATCTTCGAACATGGTGATTGGAATGATTAGACCATGCAAACATCTGTTTTTCAAATTGCGATGGATAACGAATGATAAAAGGACGAACGGCAAATTCACAACTTGTAAACGTGGTTACTTCTTCCATGGTTTTGATTGCCAATTCAGGATGATCAATCAAGTACAAAACGATGAAATCCGCCAAAAACAAATATTCTAAACTATATTCTGTGTTATGAATTGACTTTAAGTAATTTGTTATATCAACCAATATTTTCGATTGATTTTCAACTTCATTAACAAGGAAAGACCTCCAGACAATGGTTGTATGTCGCATACGTTCTTTTAACGACTTTGCTTCCCAATTAGCATCCATCAATCGATCGAAAAACTGCTTTTTAGGAATACCATTTCCTGTAATTTCCAAAGCTTCTAAAAACCCTTCATAAAAGGAAATAGAATATCTATCTTTTAGTAATGTTGACATACTAAAACCAAACGGTTAAACCTCCAACAAGCCAAGACATTTGCTTAACAGAATTTCCCTTTAAATTTAAAAAGGCTTCTTTATCACTCGAAAATTGTCTCGCTTCAAAACGAACTAAAGCATGATCATTTGCTTTGTAATTATAACACAAACTAGCACTTCCAATTGAAAAACCACCAGATATACTAGGGTTTAAAATCATAGTTTGAGACGGATCATTCCAGTATTCCACCCTTCCTGAAAGAGCATGTTTGATATTGAAATTGTATTTCCCAATAATATTTGCTTGCCACCATTGTTGATTTATCGACTTTGAAATTGTTTTTACTTCTTGATTACCAACATATAAACAACTCGTAAAAGACCACGAATCATTCGGGTTGTAGATCGCATATACATCGGTAAAAACCCTCAATCTGTAATTTGGATTCAAAGCTGACCTTTCATCTCCAATAAATGTATTCCAATTTAATAAAAGTTTATCGGTAGGTCTAAACTCTACTTGTGTACCTATTGATTTTGAATTGTTTAAATCTAGAATTTGTTGCCACCCGTTCAAAACATAAAGGTATCCTGTAATTTTTTTTGATAAAGGCATCGAAAATTTAACCCCTGAAAGATAATAAGGAACATATTCTGGCGCAATACTTCTTGTATACATCAAATGGTCTTTACTTACGGCACTTTCATTAGTATAAGGCGAACCTAGTACCCCTGCGTCTAACCAAATGTTATGTTTTTTATTCAATCTAAAACCAACTGATCCTTCGACAATATTTTTTAATGTTCCAGGTTCTGTAGCATAATTGGCATTCATGTAGGTACCAAAACCAGGAACAAAACGTACTCTAAAATTACTATCTGTATATCGGATGTCTAAATATGCTAAATTGATGTTCAACTCATTATTTCGGTTCATGTTAACGAAATATGGAATGGTATTTAAATCATTTTTTTCGGATGACAATCCATAATAGGCATCCAAATAACCACCAATGGCCAATTTATTAATCTTCACACCTCCAGTTGTATCTACAAGTCCTGTATTAACCACCTGAGCACCTAAATCAAAAGGAATAAAATTAAAAACGAACGTCATTTTTAAAATTATAACGCAAAAACGTTTGCAAATTGTTCTTTTAAATGTTGTCATACCTACAAAAGTAAAAGAATTTATAGCTCATGATTATGTACAGACTCGGATTCTTAATGTGTTTTTCAGTTTATTCGTTATTTTTGCGAAACTATGATACAATTCAAAAAAGTTGCTTTTTACACATTAGGGTGTAAACTGAATTTTTCAGAAACGTCAACCATAGCGCGTCTCTTTGAAGATGCTGGTTTTGCAAAAGTTGACTTCGAAGATACCCCAGATGTTTATGTAATCAATACATGTTCTGTAACAGATAATGCAGATAAAAAATGTAAACAACTTGTAAAGAAAGCATTAAAAACGAATCCAAATGCTTTTGTAACGATTGTTGGGTGTTATGCACAACTAAAACCAGAAGAAATTGGAAAAATTCCAGGAGTTGATTTGGTTCTAGGGGCAAATGAAAAATTTGATATAATCTCCTATATTGAAAATACCGATAAAAAAGAAGAAGCAACTGTTGCTTATAAAAACATCAAAGAGACAAAATCCTTTGTTCCTGCCGTTTCTTTCGGAGATAGAACTCGTTCTTTTTTAAAAGTGCAAGATGGATGTGACTACTTTTGCACCTTCTGTACCATTCCGTTAGCACGTGGAAAAAGTAGAAACGCAAGTATTGCTGAAACTATTGTTGAAGCTGAAAAAATAGCCAACTCAGATATAAAAGAAGTTGTACTTACTGGTGTAAATATCGGTGATTTCGGACAAGGTGAAGGTGAAAATTTCTTCCAATTAATACAAGCATTAGATAAAGTAGAAGGAATTGATCGTTACCGTATTTCGTCGATTGAGCCAAATTTATTATCAAACGAAATCATAGATTTTTGTTTGACTGATTCAAACAAATTTGTACCGCATTTCCACGTTCCATTACAAGTTGGTAATGATCGTATCTTGAAAGCAATGCGCAGAAAATACGAGCGTTCCTTATACGCTGAACGCATAACTCAAATCAAATCTTTACGCAAAGATTGTTGTATCGGTGTGGATGTCATTGTTGGATTTCCTGGAGAAACAGATGAAGAGTTTTTAGATTCATACAACTTCTTACAATCGTTGGATATTTCTTATTTACACGTGTTTACCTATTCAGAAAGAGCAAATACAAGTGCTCCAAAATTAGGCGAAACCGTTCCGATGGAAAAAAGAAAAGAACGCAGTAAAATGTTACACATACTTTCTGATAAGAAAAAACGCGCTTTCTATGAAGAAAACGTTGGTTCAGAACGAACAGTGTTATTCGAAGCTGAGGAAGACGAAGGAATGATGTTTGGTTTCACCGAAAATTATGTAAAAGTAAAAACTCCGTTCGATGCTTCGTTGGTAAATCAATTTAGAAAAGTAAAATTGGCAGCTATTGACCGTGATGGGATCATGAAAATTGAAATGTTATAACTATTTTCAGAAATAAAGATTTAATGAAATTGAAATATACATTAATCCTATTATTTTTTTTAACTTTAAGAAATATCCTTTCTCAAGAGTCTCCTATTAAATGGATTAATTCTGAATTTAATATTAATAGAATTAAAGACAATGATGGTTCAGGTCACCAAGATTTAAGATTTAAATTTGTAAATACAGGCAAAAACATAACTTTTATTGATACAATTAAAAATGAATATAAATTGGTTTCTTCATCATTAACCAAACCAGGTGACACATCTGAATTAAATATAAGTAATTACAAATGGAAAACTGGTAAACAAAGAGATACAGTAATATATTTCACACTACCATTTTATTATGAAGGAAAAACTATCAGAGAGAAGTTAAGCATAAAATTTTCTTACGGAAAAAGCAAACTGATCGACTATGATGATTTAGATGTCGATCTAACAGAAGAGATTGCTAAAATAATTGAAAAGGACACTATTCACGAATATCCATGTTTAAAGTACAAGCATTACATAAATATAAAAAACATCTACGACAAGCCTATTTATTTGAGTGATCATTTCGTAACTTATTATGATTCAAATGGTGTCAATGCACATCATAAAAAAATTAAAATATTACCAAAAGAAAAACATAAAATTCAGATAGATTTAAATATGGACAGAAAATATAGATTTAATAGAACTCTTAACATAGAAGTATTTTCTGAAGATATTAGTGAAATTTTCTATTTACAAATAAAAAGTAATTACAAAATGGAAAAAATTGATAAGTAATAAATTAATTTAAGTTAAAACAAAATAACAGTTGAAAAAAATCTTTATCATACTTTACTTACTTGTTATTACTTTTTCACTAAAAAGTCAAACTTCAAATGTGAAATGGAGCTTTATACTCGATGGATACAACGATGTGTACATATCAGATATAGCTGTCGACACCCTAGGAAACACCTATGCAGCAATAAATTACACAAGCGAACTCAAAATTCCCATTTTAAATAAAAAACTACCTAGACCACCACATATATTTGGTTTAATCATTAAAATCGATCGAAATGGAACCCCCAACTGGGCTCATCCAATCAAAAGTAAGTTTATGAACAAAATTGAAGACATTTCAATCGCACCCAATGGAGATTTACTAATTACCGGATGTGGTGACGGTTTAGTTTGTTTTCCTGGAAAAAATGACACGTTAAAAATTGGAAAAACTCAAAAGAAAAATGACGGTTTAAATAGAGTGGATGTTGTCTATGCTGCAAGGTATTCTCCTAATGGTGACAGAAAATGGGTAAATTATTTTACGTGTTCTTTTGGTGGAA
>VFQS010002537.1_pt1 | contig 14856 bp, 5 predicted proteins | sample 3512361 | NCBI WGS metagenome assembly VFQS01 (sample SAMN10412375, study PRJNA504923) | tailings metagenome | isolation source: Relicate 1 Philex TSF3 active mining | place: Philippines
TCTAGGCAATGATAGTTTTACCTGGAATTATGGTGCTACTAGAAATCAAGAAGGCACAGAATTGCCCGGATATTGGCGTGGTATATATCGTTGGTACTACGATACTGACAGACCACATACCCATCCATGGGAAATGATGGGCTACAGTATCAAGCCAACGTGGTGGGATACATGGTATAATTGGACCGACTCAACAAAAAGAGCAGCATTGATTATAGCTTTAACCAATGGCTATATTGATGAGCCTGGAAATACACCTGTTAGCACAGCAAAGTATGCTCGCCCAGGATTCAGTGCTGTGGTTCCTGTAAACAGTTCGGGTAATTTACTAAGTCCATTTGATGTTATTGTAAAACAATATTCAAGCACTCAATTCAATGCTGCTTTCACCATTGGTGATCATGGACCAGTAGAAACTGCTTGGCGTCGTAGCAGCGAGTGGCCATTTGCTGTTCAAAAAATCATGGCCATGCTAAAGCCAGCGCAGTATTTTGCTCGTTGTATAGATACTGCTAGATATTATCGTAGGGCTGATCTTAACCAGTTCATATACAACAATGGCGAGAATCAGAGATTATCTCCTAAAAATTTAGTGCTCAATGGTGAAACATTATCAGGCACAGTGACTAGAGCCACTGGATATACCAATTGGATCAATGGCTATTTGACTAATCTAGGATTAGATGCGGTAAGTTATTTAAGAAAACACATTGATAATATGTCTATGGTGTTGACTTATCGTGTTGCTGGTTTTACAGATAAACGTTATCTTAGTGTGTATGCTGAACAAAGTACTCCAACCAGTGTTAACCAACGTGTTAACATTCCTGATGAAAATTACAAAATTATATTAAATCGTGGTGTACCGGTGGCTAGAGTAACTTACAGCGCAGTTATTGTAGAAAGATCTGCCAGTGGGTACACTGTGGTCGGGTATGATACAAAGTTTCCTTATTTTACCACTATACCCAGTGAGACCAGTGGAGCCGCTAGCAATTTTACAGTACTTGATACCGAAGTAGTAGTTTTCCAAGAAGGGCGTGACCAACTTCTAAGTATACCATATGGCACAGAATTTGCCAATCGCCAACAAGTTGTTGATTTTCTAATCAGTTATCAGCGTTGGTTAAAAACTCAAGGCTTTGAATTTGAGCAATATGATTCTGATTTGGGTCTTGTAAGAGATTGGACACTGAGCGCAAGAGAATTTGTAACATGGAGTTTACAAGGCTGGAGAGAAGGTAATATTTTAGTTCTAACTCCATTGGCAGATCGTATTATATTCAATAATACGTTTGCTGTGGTTGATGATATCACCGGACGTGGTAATGAAAGTCAACTTATAGGTGCTAACTTTAATTTACTTAAGCCATCTGAATTTGTTATTTTACGTGATAACGGTAAAAACACAATTTATACAACTTCTGGACAAAGCATTGCTTTTTGCGATTTGAATCTTGTTCAGTTCGAAAGTGTAATTATCTTTGATAACCAAACTGTGTTCGGCGACATACTGTATAGACCAGAGTTTGGAAATCGTCAATATAGATTGAGACTAGAAGGTTATAGAACAAACGCTTGGGATGGACAACTTACGCCACCGGGGTTTGTTTACAACAATGATCAAATTCAAACCTGGTTACCGGGCACAGACTATAGTAAAGGCAGCTTGGTTGATTATAAATTCAAAACCTATGTGGCCTTAGATAGAATAATAGCATCTAATACTTTTGATAAAAATTTATGGAAACGTGTTGATCCTGAGATCAAAACAGGCCTACTGCCCAACTTTAGTACTTTAGCCAGCAGATCACTCAACATCTACGATGTAGATCGTGTGCCTGTAGATGAAACCATGGCAGCCTATAGCGGTGCCTTGATCGGCTTTAGAAATCGTAACTACCTTGAAGCTATTGGTATTGGGTCTAAAACACAGATCAAGTTTTACCAAGGATACATTACGCAAAAAGGTACCAAAAGTAGTATTCAAGCAGTAGCACGAGCAGACTATACCAACAATAATACCATTGAAATCTATGAAGAATGGGGTGCCAGAGTTGGGGAATATGGTGCTATTGACAGCAATCCTTATATCAATTTGGTTATTGAGGATAGTGTATTTGATCAAAATCCTGTGGCTTACGAATTTGTTAGTAGTACTACTTTAAGTAGTGATTATTCGGTAAGAGCAATAGATCCCAGTCAATTACTAACACACCCAACTGATTATGATTCTATATTATTTCTGAATCGTAATCAACCAGAGTTAAAAACTTATAAAATTGAACTCTATGGCGATGACATAATTTCTGGAAAAGACTACGCAGCAGCATTGGCTATTAGTCCATTCTTTAAAGTCTGTTCAAATGTTCAACAGTGGACAGCTGGGCGTGTTACTAATACACCAGACAAACTTTTATACACAGCATTACAGGGCGACTTTGACATTGGTATTACTGTTCGTAGTGTAGGAACAACTAGCAGTGACATGTTGTTGCTAGGTACTGATGGACGCAATAAACCATGGCCTGATGATATCGAAGCAGATATAATAGTCATAGCTCACGGGCATACTGACATTTACCAAGGTGTTAGCAGATCAGTCTGGCGTTCTAGATTACGTGCGTTAAGAAATCGTATAGCTACCGATAAAGTAGTAGTATGGGTAACGCCTACTAGGATTAATGTAGATATTGATGCTACTAAATTAATAACTGGTGAGCATCCAAGTATTGGTCTTTATGCCACTGATGTAAGAAATATCTGTGCCGAGTACGGTGATATTCTGGCTGATGCTTATAATATTGAAAATTGGACCACGTATCTTGGCACAGATGGACGTATTCCAAACCAACAAGGATACAATGTCTATGCCAATGATGTACTAGCACCTGCCTTGCGTATAGCACTGCGTAGATTAGTAAAAAGAAATTATCGAGATTATGAAGATGATCTAGTAACTGCTGGCTATGTTAATGTCAACGATGTTGATTACGAACTATTTGATATTAATCAGTATGCGAATAGTGATAGCACAGTATTAGAATCTTTGTACACAGGATTTAATTTATGGTGTGCTAAGGATTTCCAAAACAATTGGCAAGTTTATCGTGCTTATGTTACAAATATTTTAGTAATTGAATGTTTAGCCGATCTAGACAATAAAATAACCTTTACCACAGACTCGGCTCATGGTTTAGTTGGTGGAGACATGTTCGCAGTGCGTTATTTCGATGACGCTGTAGATGGCTTTTATCAAGTATTAGAAACTACATCAACTTCTATTACAGTATTTGCCAAAGACTCTGTGTATCTAGCAGTTAGCAAGTCTGGCACTACTTTAGTTAGTTTAACTGGTCAATTGATTGATTTTCAGTCTATGCGTTTTGACAGTAAAGTACAGCGTAAATTAGCTACACCTAAACACGGGTGGCTGATAGGTGATATTACTTGGATTGACGACGACGGATCCATTGGTGGTGGCTGGTGTGTGGATCAATACATAGACATTGTAGGAACTCCTGCTGTGCCAACATTGGATGTTGGCACTAATACTGCTAATATTGCTATACGCAATCAATGGGGCACATTAACCAATGAAATTTATTTTGATTATCTAGGCAGATACGCTGATATTGAAGGGTTAAATTACTGGGTAAGTTTATTGTACGCAGGAACAGCGACATTAGCTGAAGTAGAAAATACCATAAAAAACAGCGACGAAGCCAACAATCCATTATACTGGCAGCAGATACGCAAGTCCGATCTTAAAGTAGACATTGACAGTATTAATAATCTATACTTGTACAGTCTTTCTGACAGAAAGATACTAACAAGATTGGATTTATTGGATCCAAACAAAGGACGTATACTTGGTCCGGCGCTGGCAGACATAGATTTTACCACCAGCATTGATCCTGCCAAATATCGCAATGGTGGTACAACTACCTTGGATACTCCTATTGATAAAGATTTTTACTGGGGAGCAAACCAAGTTGGTACCTACTGGTGGAACATGGATCGTGCCAGATTCCTTGACTACGAACAAGATACTCTTACCTATAGAAAAAACAATTGGTCTAAACTATTTTCTGGCAGTGCCATCGAAGTTTATGAATGGATTTCCACAGACTATTTGCCTTCGGAATATGTTGGTGCTGGACAACCTGGCGTTCCTTATCTAGGTGATAACAGTGCTTATAGCACAGAAGCTTTTTTAGATCCAAACACTAATACTATAAAAGTAAAATACTATTATTGGGTACGTAATCATAACATTAAGAATAACTCTGCTAAGTCATTTACAACATCAGTTATTGAGAATATGATCTTGTATCCTGAGCAGCAAAACATTCCATATATGGTTGCTTTGCGTAATAATGCCATTGCTTTGTATAACATTGGACGTTATCTCAAAGGCAACGATACTGTATTATATCTAAGCAGTCAAAAACAGCTTAATGAAAATATTATACACAGTGATTTCCAACTAATACAAGAAGCTAACCCTGCTAGTAGATTACCAGCTAGAATCGAAAACAAGATCATTGACAGTTTAGTTGGTGCTGACCTTAGGGAAAATCCTGTGCCTGACACTAAGCTAAATCTCATTGAGCGTGTGGGCTTAGGTATTAGACCTAGACAAACTGTAATTGTTGATAAGATTACTGCCAGAGTAAATGTTATTAATTTTGTCAATAACATTTTAGCTCGTTATCCAATTACTCAAAGAATTATCAATCAAGAACTAGTCTACAGTGATAATCTTTTTGCTGAAGAACCAGAGCCCACAGTATACACTACCAGAGTTAACACCTACGCAGACATGGCAGCTCTTTCTCCAACCTTGAATGCTAATATTCTTGTACGTTCGGATGAAACACAGGGTAATTATTGGTCCATGTATCGTGTAATACCTAGTGGCATTATGATTAACACCACAGTGGTAGGTGCTACTGCGGCAGGATTCGCTAGTCAGGTTCATGCCTTGTATGTAGAACTATTAGGCAGATATGCTGATCAACAAGGGTTAGACTTTTGGGTTAGCGCACTGGTAAATGCTCAAATGACCATTGATGCTGTGCGTACTGCCATTGTAAATAGCGAAGAATATGCTCTAAATCGTTTGGCTGCTATTAATAAACTAGTACGCAGACAGACATTTGACGTAAGCAAGTATTGGTATTATCAAGACTGGTATGAATCAGGATATTCAACTGCTACATTACCTACTTATGTAGTTAATCAAGCCAGTGACGTGGAGAAACTGCGTCTAAGAGATGGCGACATTGTAAAGATCTTAAACACTAATTTAAATCTCACCGGTCTTGTCAATACTTATAATAGTGTAAGATTAGCGCCTGGCACATTTGAACTTTATAGATTTGATCAGATCAACGGAAAACTTGTAAGAAAGCTAATAGGTTTACAAAATGGAACCATACAGATTAGTAATGTATTTTCTGGAGCAGAAGGTTTCGATGATGTAAACTTTGATCTAGCTTTATTTGATCGTACTTTATACAAAGAATTTAGATATATTCTAGCAGCATTGAAACAAGATATTTTTGTCAATGATCTAGCGATTCACTATAATGAATTAATGTTTTATCTAATTGATTTTATTTTAAGTGAACAGCGTTATATTGACTGGTTCTTTAAGACCAGTTTGATTACGGTAAAACACAGCTTCGATGGGTTAAAACAAAATGCTGCGTTTATAAGAGATAGACAGCAGTATTACGAACAATACATACGCGAAGTCAAACCATATAGAACCAAAATACGCAATTACGTATTAAATTATACCGAAGTAGAGCAGCCTAGATTAGCAGTCACTGACTTTGACTTACCTGCCTATTATGATTTTAGATTAGGAAGATTTCGCAGTCCAACCGGGGATCAATTTGAGAATGACAAGGCTTTATTAACTACAGCGCCTTATCAAGATTGGAACCTACATCACAAATACAGTGTGGTTGGGTTTGATGTAGCATCCCCGGGGTATGGATACGCAGACGAACCTGATATTAGTGTGGTAAGACAAGACACAGATATAGGTATTACTGCTCGATCGCAAGTGGAATTGAATCCATATAATCGTGGAATCAGCAAAGTGCGTGTGACCACAGTGGGTAGTAACTATACTGCTAGTCCTGTGGTCACAGTAGAAGGCAATGGTGGAACCTATTACAGCGACACACAAGAATACGGATTTTATGTAGTAAGTCGGGGTCAAGCCTATGCCGGTGGTGAAACAGCTACCAGTGGTTTGTATACCAGTAGTAATGCTATCGTGGCTAATAGCAGCACCATTGGCTACACCATGCACAGAATTCGCAGGTCCGACGGTGAGTTAGTTTTTACCAGACAATACAATACAGTAAATCAGGCCGATGTTAATTATACAGGCTTTACTACATTAAATCTTGCTCAAGACCTTAATGAAACCACCAAAGATTTTATTGTTGTCGTTTATGGTAATGCTAATCCTACTGCGAATAGGTTAACCAATGGCTTAGACATAGCCATGTATCGTTGCGGTGCCAGCGCAGAGTTGTTTGGTAGCGCAACTACTTTTAAAGCCAATGCTGCTTATGTACTAGTAGGAATTCCTGGCTGTGGACAACGACGTGGTATTGAACACTATGCTGGTCCGGCCGATGACAGCGCATCTGCTTGGTGTAGAATTGATTTCAAACTTCGTAGAGGACATCTAGTTCCGTTACTGAGAAATCCTGCGAGATTTGGTTTAGCTCAAGCCTATAGTTTACCTGATCCGGCACCCAGTGGAGCCAGCTACAACTATGGTAGTTTAAGTTATGTCAAGTCTGGAAATTTATGGATTAATCAATATCCAGTGTTGACATCATTGCCGGGTGACATTGAACCCAGAAGAGCTCTTGTTGTACCAAAAATGCGTAACGAGACCATAAGAAAATTACGCACAGTAATAAGATTTGATCGTGTAAGTTACAAGAGTCAGGTAGTTGATTATGCTGCGGGCGGCTATGACAGCAGTCAATACAGCGGCAGCGTGTTTAGTGGCACATATACAGCAGGCACTTATGTAAGTTACCTTGGTGACGCTTATAAGATGTTACAGAACACACCAGCCGCAGCAAAATTGAATCTAGGAAACGCTTTGCTTGTTGGCAGTGACCAACCTGTTAGCAGCAGAAATTATCTTGATGGGTTTTTTGATAATGCCAATGATCGTATTATGGCCTATTATCAACCTACTTCCGACATGGTACCAAAAATATTAGGCAGACTTGTGCCCGGTATTGATCCAGCACAAAGTATCAGTGCTAATCTTACAGTAGGTCCTGATACCATATTGTTAGGTGATATTTTCAGTAATAACACCGGCATTAGTCCCAGTAATATCACTGTCAGCGGTGGTAGTTTTATAGATGCTATATTCAGTCATAGTCCAGAAGAATTGCTGCCCGGGCAAACATTTGATACGCTGAGTATTACTGTTAGTAACGTATCTGGTGTAGCTACGTCGGGTTATAGAAAGTTTGTTGACAGCACAAGCAACATTGAATATACTGAATTTACTTCAGCTCATGTTACTACACTAGCAAGAGATTTAAATTTAACCGATGCTAATATTCTAGTCACTGATGGATCATTGTTAGCTAGTCCTACGCCAATTTGGCAGGGTGCTGTTCTGGCATATATTGAGCCTGGGGTAATCTCTGTTAACGGTGAACGTATAGCTTACTATCAAAAGAATGGAAACAATTTAGAACAGATACGCAGGGGATATCAGATCACAGGCACTGCTTTGGTACATGCGGCCAACAGTAATGTACATAATATATCAGGTACAGTCAGCATTGGCACCATGCAAACTTAATTTTAGGGAAGATTTTTATGATAAATACTGAAAAAGTGTCGGAATCTAAACCAGAAATCCCACAAGAACCCGTAGACAAGCCAGATGAACATGGTGGTTTATTAGTACAAGGGTTCTTTAAGATCACTGATCCTGAGTCAGGCACTGTAATAGTACAAGGTCGCGCCTAATATGGAAACACAACACCAATTAAAAATCATTGGTTTTTTAAAAATACACGATCCCGAACAAGGTCTTGTCTACGTTGAAAAACGCAATGCTATTCACTTTGAAAATATAAGTGAAGCATTGGCAATGAATTTGGCAAATAAAAACACTAATTTTATCAGTGAAATGCACTTTGGGCGAGGTGGTACTAGTATAGACAGCACCGGCGTAGTAACTTATCTGCCGCCAAACGTAAACACACAAAATGCCAATCTATACAATCCTGTTTTCTATAAAGTAGTTGATGATCGCGACGATGAAAATCGTGATCCCTTGCGTAATAATCTTACTGTGCGTCATGTACCCGGCACTGTTTATACAGATGTATTGGTAACCTGTTTATTGGATTATGGTGAACCGGCTGGGCAATTGGCATTTGATAATGCCACTAGCTCGGACAGTACTTTTGTTTTTGATGAAATTGGTCTAAAAGGGTGGAGTGCTGCCGGAGGCGGTACCGGTAAATTACTGACCCACGTTATTTTTCACCCTGTACAAAAAAGTTTAAACAGATTAATTCAAATTGATTATACTGTGCGTATTCAAAGTTTGACTAATTTAACTGGACAAAGCTAAATTCATGTCGCTAAATAATTATTATATCGGAGCATAAGGTCCATGGCCTATATTATTAATAAAACCAATGGAGACACATTGGTCACAGTTGAAGATGGTACAGTTGATAATTCTAGTACTAGTCTGTCACTGATTGGTAAAAATTATCCAGGGTATGGTGAATTATTAAATGAAAACTTTGTAAAGTTATTGGAAAATTTTGCCAGTAGTACACAACCCACCACACCTGTGCGTGGACAACTTTGGTACGATACTACTACAAACACGCTTAAAATCTATGGAGGAACCAGTTTTAAAAGTGCCAGCTCTGGGGTTGCTAATTCCACAGAGCTTGCGGCTGGATTAAAATACGTAACCTATACCGGTGGTGTGGGAGATGGTTCTCCTATTGAATCTAGTTCAGCGTTTGGTCCAACTCTTAATACCAGTACAGCAAATTTTGGCGTAGGTATACAAGGTCAAGCCGGAGCTAGATTAACAGTCAGTGCTGGAAGCACTTATAATAGATCATTGAGTTCACCAATTGGCAGTGATACTATTGCTCATTTCCATGGAGTTAATACACAAGCTGCTAGATTAGTAATTGATGGGTATGCTTCTGCGGATGGATCTTCATTGTCACTGCGTCATAACAATTCAAATGCTGGCAGCAATGGTGCTAGTCCTTCTGACGCAGTTTTAGGTAGTATAAATGGGGACGGTAACACCGGATCGGGGTATACCTTAGGATCTGCTAGTATACAGTTTCGGGCAGGTCAAACATTTACTACCGCCAATCAGGGCACAGTAATTGAGTTTTGGACCACACCTAACAACACAGCCAATGCTAACGTAAGTATGCGTTTAACTGGATCTGGTGCGTTAAATGTTAGAGGTGATATTACTGCGTTTGCTTTGTCTGACCAAAGATTAAAACAAGACGTTGAACCCATTGCTCAGGCACTAGCTAAAATTCGTCAACTACAAGGTATTACTTTTAAGTGGAATATGCTGGCAGAAGATAAAAATCATGATCGTCGTGATGTTGGTCTGCTAGCACAACAAGTACAAGCAGTGCTGCCCGAAGTGGTTACACAACGGGACAACGGTTATTTGGCTATTCAATACGAAAAACTAGTACCATTATTGGTAGAGGCTATCAAAGAACTAAGTGATCAACTAGATCAATTGCGTCGAGCATAAGGTATAACCTGTGACTATACCTCAGTATTCGCCTAGCACGCCTATATCCTTAGGCAATCTTCAAAGTCATTTTGGTGGTACTGATCCTATCGGAATAGCAGAATATTTTGCTAATACTGCTTTGGTTAATAAAGGCAGTATCGGATATCCAGCAGGTTTACTTACACAAATTCCCGAAACAGGCGCTATCAGTCTCAGTAACTTTTACGGGGCACTGGAAGCAGTAGCTAATTATAGCATCACAGCCAACACCATTACAGCCAATATTGGAGAATATATTAGGTTTGATGTAAACACTTTTGGACCAAACGAAACCGTTTACTATACCATCGAGCCCAGTGCGGTATTTGCCAGTTGGAATATTGTGCCAACTAGTAACTCTATCACAGCTGGCAGTGGTATATTAGAATTTACTGTAAATGTACCAAGCGATCAATTTGCCGCAGCTAATGTCAATAGTTTTTATTATCATTTAGTAGCTCCTGGTACCACAACCTTATTCGCAGGCAATGCTGTAGCCAGTGCTAACCGCAGCGGTATTATCACAGTACCTACACAGTCGTTTGTGTTTAGAACAGGTAGCAATGGTTCTACTGTTAGTACTACCAGTGCTGAACAACTACAAGGTATCATTACCACTGGCAGTTCTGTCACTAGCTCTCTAGTAGCACGCAGTGAAACAATTAATATTGCTGCTCCTGTGATTATTGCCAATCCGGTAATTAGTAATTTTTCACTTACGCCGGCCAGTGCCAATGAAGGTAATTTAATTACTATCACAGCTAATATCACAGATACACTATCAAGAAACGTCTATTTCAAGTTAACTGGTATTACTGCTAACACCGCGGATTTTGTATCAAACCTAACACCTAATTCAGTGGTAACCACAGCCGGTACCATTGAATTTACCAGTACATTTAATTTAGCTGTGGACAGTGAAGTAGAATTAACCGAAACTTACAATTTTGATTTCCACCTTGATTTAGGTCAGCCTTATTTTGATCGTCGTGGACCTTTTAGTATACTAGATACCACTGTGTTAACTGGTACCACAGTTAGTGCTGTGACCACTAGCGGATGGACTACTATGACAGGTTCGCCAACACTTCCTAGATCCAAGGTCTGGGTAATGTTCAGAATGATCGGTGGTGGTGGATCAGGCGGTGGCGCAGATCAAAATTCTCAAGGCGGTGTAGGCGGTAGCGGTACATTTATAAGAGGAATTGTGCGTTTACCAGAAACTGCTAATTCTAAAATCTTATATGCTCAAGCCGGTGCTGGAGGTCGAGCAGCCAGTTCAGCCCTGGCATTTAACACACCAGCAGTTAACTATGGTGTCGGTGGCTTAGGAGGTGTTTTTGGGCTCGGCGGCGAATATGCTGGAATCAAAGACGGTTCCGGTGGCAACGGTGGTGGCGGCATTGGCTCTGGATCATCGGGCGGTTTCAGTGCCGGTGGTGGTGGGGGCGGATCAAGCATGATGGGTTACTTTGTACCTGGCGCCACAGTGAACACCATAGTACCAATTGGTGTCGCCGGCGGTGGTGGTGGCGGTGGCGGAGCAAGTGCTAATTTCTTCGGCGGCAATGCTAGATTAGAAGCAGGTACACCTTCAGTAGCCAATAGTTATTTAATTTTAAGTATCAATTCTATATCTAATAGCTCATTGAGCAGTAAAGGATTCAATGGCGCTACTGCGGTGGGTGTCGACGGTGGTAACGGCGGTGGTGGAGGTGGTAACGGTGGATCAGGTGGCCTAGCCGGACAAGATTACGTTGTAGGAGGCACCGGCGGTGGATCAGGGTTCGTATGCCAAGGTGGCGACAATAGCTTGGTATGGGATTACTTTAATAGATTATTGCCTACAGCAGACAACGGTCCTGTAAGTGATATAAGAATTATCAGCAATGTAGATGCTAGAACCGGTAATATTGTAGGACATGGCGGTCTAGGTTCAAGCACATTATATCGTGTTAGTGATGATGGTTTTGAAGGTGCTGTGGCAGTATATTGGACCACAGCCAATGCTGCGCCCACAGATTGGTCATTAGTTCCGGAGTTTCCAAATCACTGGGCAGTTAGCTTAACCAATCAAACGGTGCTTGCTACTGTTAATAACGCATTAACCGGCATCGATTTCTTCCCTAATGGTAGATTCGAATACGGTACTAGACGCGATGATTTATCTCCGCAAGTAGGCAGAACTATAAGCAGTTGGATCACCAAGATAAACAGCAGCATTGGTGCTTTATATGAAATTAGAGCTACATTGATCAGCGGCAATGATTTGTCGATAACTGCCACACAAGATCCAAAATTTGGAACTTGGTTACCACTGGGTACACATAGATCATGGTATCTTACAGCAGGTACAGTTCCAGCTCAAATTCAGATCGAAATAAGACGCAGCTCTGCTCCGGCTACTGTGTATTCTGCCACATATACTGTAAACAGCGCAGGCACTGGTAGCAGTGGGGGTAGTAGCGGTGGGACTCCAAGTCAGAGTCCCGGAACCCAGCAACTAGAACAATAATTATGTCTAAAACCTTTATAGTAAAATTAAGAACAGGTAGTATAACAGGGCCAGTGGTAGCTAACAGCCAGGTTATTACTGCTAATATTGTTGGAGCTGGAGCCATTGTTGGAGCTGATTTCGCTGATGGGCTACTCACAGGTACAATAACATCAAACGCAGCCGGCGCAGTTGCTTTTACTAAACAAATAGCAACACCCACTTATACAACTTTTGCCAGTGAAGTTACGCCACAAGAGGGTAATGTTTTAACATTTACTATCTCGGATACACAACTATCTCAAGGCACTACCTTATATTGGTCAATGCCTGATCAAGGTCCAACTGATTTTGTAGTAGGCAACATTGGATCTTATCGTTCTGTAACTGATGCCAATGTTATCAGCGCAGAAAATCCTGACACAAAAATCAATGGATCACAATACGGTGAAATTATTAACAGATTATATTTGAGATATTTTGGTCGATATCCGGATGATTCTAATTTGGTCAATTCTATAGCCGGTAACCTAGTTAATCAGACTACAACCATTGAAGATTTCGAGGCAACATTTTATGCTTCTCCTGAATATCAAAATTTACCGGCCTTTCCATCAGGGAACATTTTGGTTCAAGCCAATGGCAATGCTGTATTGACTGGCACTGTGATTCGAGACAGCAGACCCGAGGGCAATAAAGCTGCTAATTTAGTGGTGAGAATAAACAGTGCCAATGGCCCTGAAGTAGCTAGACAACCCTTTACTATACTAGATACCGACACCGGGTTACTAATCGCCTATGGTACACCTGTTAGTTTGAGCGAAGGGCAAACACGACAGTTTAGTTTGGTATCAATAGGTGGGCAGTTCCTTAACACTAATGTTGTAGTCAGAGTTACCGAAACTGAAGACGCAGGTCCTAACGCCTTGCCTGGAACAGACATTACTCTCAATGGGAATTCTTCGGTTAATGTGTTTATTACAACTACTAATGTTCAAATACAAACAATCAACCTTACTGCTGTGTCCGATGGAGTAGGCCCTGAACAAAACGAATACTTCTTGCTCAGAGCATTTACAGAAACAGGACAATTGATTACCAGTTCAGCCAATATTTTAATACCTAGTAACTAAATGATTCTTAAAAAACAGCAACTACAAAGAGTTTTAGAAATTGCTGCCGAACTTAAATTTGAAATATAGCTCATGGCACTAAGCGAACGAGCATTATTGTTACAACTTCAAGAAGAAGCACAGATTGTCAGTGACTTAACTTATCCCTATGGCGACCCTAATAATCCTTTATCAATAGAAAGCGTCTTTAACGAATTTGCCGATTTTGATGCTGGTAAAGTTTTACGAGAAATCAGAACGGACATGAAAACCTTTGAAAGGTTTCTTGAGGACGAAAAACAAGTATTAGCTAGAATATTAATTTACTATCCCGACGGTACTTTAAATTTTCAAGCCAGTCTACAATGGGTGAGTTCTGAATATCCTGAATACGTAGGAACTTTTGTCTATGTCTTTGAAAGAATCTTAGATACAATTAAAGAAGATTATCCAACTTTACGACAACTCTATCTTGAGGGTGATTTAACAAAATATGAGTTTGACAACATTACCACTGCTATTTTTTACGAAGAAGAGTCTCGTGCGGTATTAGAATCATTTAAGTCTGCGCTTCCTGTCAATCCTATCAAGGATGATCCTACTCTGGTAGTCGACAATGCGCCAACTGGCGATGTAAAACTCAATATTTATAAAACAGAAGTTGAGAGTTTATACCGTACATACTTGGGCCGAGCAGCAGATCCAGATGGGTTAGAATATTGGTCTACTTTATTAAACAGTGGTATTATCAACATCGGCGAATTACAACAAAGATTATACGACAGCAGCGAAGCTATAACCTACAGGGCGCAGTTTGGTGATACACAATTTGAAGATGCTGTCACAGGTTATTACCGAACTTTGTTGGGAAGGGATCCGGATCAAGGTGGTCTTAATTATTATTTGGCTAGATTAAAATTAGGTCAAGCTACACTAGAAGTAGTAGCAAATGAAATCAGCGGCAGTGTAGAAGGACAGGCGTATTCAGCACAAAAAGAGCTCAATGAGTGGGCAGAGGCGGTCAAGGACGAACTTACTTACCACGAAACATTTCAAAAAATGACTTTTGATGATCTAGCATTACATTTTGCATCTCTGAAATCAATAATAGGCAATCCACTAACAGATAAGATCACAGTAGATGGAAGTTCACCTTTAAGAGACGTGGCAGTGGCAATCGCCAATGTTGAAGAATATGCAAATAACATTAGCGCAGCCTACGGAAAGTATAGGTCTATAGTTGAAACTATACAAGGATTAGTTTTTTTAGAAACTGATACTGAGTATGATAGAAACCAAGTACGCAAAGAAATCGCAGCCAGCCTGTTTAGTAATAAAAATTCTGATGGGCAATATATCATTACATCAGACGATGAAAAAGTAATGAAACAATATTT
>VFQS010002538.1_pt1 | contig 14852 bp, 14 predicted proteins | sample 3512361 | NCBI WGS metagenome assembly VFQS01 (sample SAMN10412375, study PRJNA504923) | tailings metagenome | isolation source: Relicate 1 Philex TSF3 active mining | place: Philippines
GGTGAGCCGGACTTTGGATCGGTTTCGGTCAACATAAAGACACGACGATGTATAGTATGTCAAATCAATATTTGGGTGAGGCTGCCTAAGTTTTGCGGTTGCTCAAGGGTACAAAGCGAGATGTGTTGCCGCGCGCTTGCGGGCACAGCAGTCAGGGCCCTCACCACGCATGAAACTCGACCTCATCCCCGAATCCACGATGGCCGCCGGACTCGGGGCCTTGATGAAGGGCGCGGGCAAGATCACCCGCTTCCTCCCCATCCCGCAACCCACCCTCCTCGTGGGGCCGGGATCCAGTGGGCGGCTGGGTCAGGCCGTCGCGGGTTTTGGGCATCGGAAGATTCTGATCGTGACCGACGGCATCATCAGCAAGCTCGGTCTCTTGCGCAGCTTGACCGAGGCCCTGCAGGCGGGCGGTGCCGCATATGCAGTGTTCGACGAGATCACGCCCGATGCGCCGATCCCGCTGATCGAGCGCGGCATCGAGGCCTTCCGTGAGCACGACTGTGACGCGATCGTGGCCGTGGGTGGCGGTTCCTCCATGGATGCGAGCAAGGCCATCGCGGTGTCGATTGCCAATCCCAAGAAGCCGCTGCGTGCCCTTGCTGGTTACTTCAAGGGCCTGAACACGCCGGTGCCGATCTATGCGGTGCCCACCACCGCCGGGACTGGTTCTGAGGTCACGGTGGCCGCGGTGATTGCAGACCATGAGCGCCACAGCAAGCTGGTCATCGTGGATACGCGCATGGTGCCCAAGATGGCGGCGCTGGACCCAACCTTGATGACGGGGCTTCCACCGGCTGTGACTGCGGCTACCGGGATCGATGCCCTCACCCACGCGGTGGAGGCTTATATCGGCAACTGGTCCACGCCCTACACCGACAGCATGGCCCTGTCAGCCGTCGCCCTGATCTTCGAGAACCTGCGGACCTGCTACCGACAGGGCCACGACCTGGAGGCCCGGGAGAAGATGGCGCTGGCCTCTACCTATGCGGGCATTGCCTTCACCCGGGCCAACGTGGGCTATGTGCACGCCATTGCCCACCAGTTCGGTGGCCGTTATCACACCCCCCACGGCTTGGCCAATGCCATGGTGCTGCCGCATGTGTTGCGCTTCTCGGCACCGACGATCACCGACCGCCTGGCTCAATTGGCCCTCCGCGCGGGCTTGGGATCGCAGGACGAGGACGACGACGTGCTGGCGGAGAAGTTCATGGCCGGCGTGGAGGCGCTCAACCGCGACCTGAACATTCCGAGCTACCTGGAGTCCCTGCGCGCCCAGGATGTGCCGGCACTGGCCCGTGCCGCCTGCAAGGAGGCGCATCTGGGTTACCCCGTGCCGCGCTACATGACGATCAGCGAATGCGAGGCCCTGATTCGTCGTTTGATGCCGCCAAGGGCTGATCAAAAAAAGCCGCGAGCCGCGGGGGCCAAGCGCCCTTCGGTCAAGCCGGATCCGGTTGCGAAAGCTGATCCGGTCAAGTCGCCGGTGCGCCGCCGGGGTACTTCTCCAGCGCGGCGCGTTCGTTCTGATGGCCCCCTACCCTGACCCACCATTGCAGCAACATGAAAAAGGTCGTCACTGTTTCCCTCGGTTCCTCCAAACAGGACTTCAAGTTTGAAACCGAGTTCCTCGGGCAGCGCTTTCAGGTCAAGCGTTTGGGCGCTGACAACGACACCACCAAGGCCTGGGAGCTGATGCGGCGACACCAGACGCAGGCGGACGCCATTGGCCTGGGCGAGATCGGCGACCACTGGAACGTGGGCCAGAGCACGGTCACCAACAAGGTCACGCAGCGCCTGCTGAACGTGGTCACGCGGGTACCCGCCACCACGGGCGCGCGCCTGCGGCGCCTGCTTCAGGTTCGTGCCGTGCGCCATGTCCAGCACGCCCTGGGCAACTACTTCAACAACAACATCGCCCTGTTCTTCAGTGGTGCACGTAACTGGGACATGGCGCAGGCGCTGTCGGACTACACGCCCAACCTGAACTTTGCCGACGCCTTGGTGCAAACCGGCGCACCCAAGATGCTGACCTCACTGCAGCAACTGGAGCTGTACGCCAAGGGGCATGACATCGCCCTGTCTGGCAAGCGCGGTGAGATCCTCGAAGGTCTGCTGCCGGGGTTCAAGAGCAACCGGCTGGCCGCGGCCGTGGCCAAGGCCCACCTCATCGTGGGCACCTACGCGGAGATCAAGGCGGTGGGCACGCCGGCCAACCTGGAGGGCAAGACCATCATCACCTCGGCGGTCGACGATGACCGCATGGCCTTCTTCAGGCAGTGCAAGGTCAATTTGGTGATCGACGTCAGCCCGCAGCTCTTCGAGCGGGTGGTGGGCGTCAATGTCATTGAGGCGATGATCCTGGCGGCGCTCGGCAAACCCGAGGAGGACGTCTCGGACGACGACTTCAATGAGATTCTGGACGAGTTGGCCATCAAGCCGCGCCTGCTGCATCCCACAGGCAAGTTCCGCAATATCCGGCGCTTTGCCTTTGTGATCCATCCGCTGAGCCAGAACTACATCAAGAACGCTTTCCCGATCCCCAAGGCCACGCCCAAGGCGATCATGAACCGCATTGAGCAGGCTGCGGCCTACATGCCGCCGATGGTCTACTGCAAGATGGAGAACATCATCAGCCCCACCGGCGCCGAAGCCGAGGGCTGGTTGATCAGCGTGGGCGGCACGCCCAAGGAGATGCTCTCCCACTCGCCGGAGTTCACCTACCGGCGCCTATTGGCCGCAGCGGACATGGCCGAGAAGATGGGCGCGCAGATCATGGGCCTGGGCGCGTTCACCAAGGTGGTCGGCGACGCGGGTGTGACGGTCGCCAAGCGTTCGCGCCTGCCGATCACCACGGGTAACAGCTATTCGGCCTCGGGCGCGCTGTGGGCCGCGGCGGACGCCATGCGTCGCATGGGTCTGGTCGAGAAGCCGGCAAGGGGCAAGCGGATCGCCGCCAAGACGATGGTGATTGGCGCCTCAGGCTCGATCGGCTCCGTGAGTGCGCGGCTGCTGGCCATGGCCTTCGAGCAGGTGGTGATCGCCGGGCGCGACCTCAGGAAACTGGAGCAACTGAAGGCCTCGATCCTCGAAGATACGCCGGATGCGGATGTGGTGTGCTCGATCGACTATGACGAGTTGCTGGCCGATATGGACATGATCGTGACGTCCACATCGGGGGCGGGCAAGAAGATTCTGGACATCACCAAGGTCAAGCCGGGCTGCGTGATCACCGATGTGGCGCGCCCGCTGGACCTGCCGCCCGAAGAAGTCGCCAAGCGCCCTGATGTGTTGGTGATCGAGTCCGGCGAGATTGAGCTGCCCAGCAAGTGCAAGGGCCTGCGCAATATCGGCCTGCCGCCCAATGTGATCTACGCCTGTCTGGCCGAAACGATCACACTGGCCTTGGAGGGCCGCTTCGAGGTGTTCACGATTGGCCGCGATACCGAGTGGGAGAAGGTCAAGGAGATCTACAAGCTGGGCCTCAAGCACGGCATGAAGCTGGCGGCGATTTCGGGTGTGAACGGCGCCTACACCGATGAGGACATCGCCCGGGTGGTGGAATTGGCCAAGAAGGCCCGCAAGACCTGGAAGGCGGGTACAAGAAAGACCACCGCGGCAAAGAAGGCTGGCGCCGCGAAAGCCCCTGCTGTGAAGGCGCTCCCTGCGAAGTCGGCCGTCAAGAAGACCGGCGCCAGGAAGACCGCTGCCTCGAAGGCGACCGCCGGTGGTAAGACCGTGGTGGCGAAGTCAGCTGCGAAGAAGACCTCGGCCGTTGCGAAGCGCACCTGAGACTGATGGACCGCACCATACGCCTGAACCCCCTGGACACGGCTTGGCTGTTCACCGAGTCGCGTGCCACGCCGAATCACGTCGGCGGGCTGTTGACCTTCAGGGTGCCTGATGACGCACCGCAGGACTACCTGCGCCGGATGATGGAAACCTTTCGGGAGCACCGCCATTTCACGGCCCCATGGAACCGGCGGTTGAAGTTCGCTTTCACCAAGAACCCGGTACCGGCCTGGATGGAGACCGATGACATCGATCTGGAGTACCACGTCCGCCATGCCGCCCTGCCCTGGCCCGGCGGCGAGCGCGAGTTGGGTGAACTGGTCGGGCGCCTGCACTCGACGCCGATCGACCTGACGCGGCCGCCTTGGGAATGCACCATCATCGAGGGTCTGTCGGACGGGCGCTTTGCGCTGTTCATCAAGATGCACCATGCCCTGATCGACGGTGTCAGCGGGGTGCGCACCCTGTTCCGGGGCTTTGCGGAGGATGCCGAGTCCTCCCGTGACCTTCCACCGTTCTGGGCCGCTGCGGCGCCCGCGGGGTCAGGCGCTCGGCGCAGGAAGCCGCGGCCCGAGAAGCTGGTGCCCACAGTGGCGCAGGCCACCGAGGCGGCCTTGGAGGCGCTGAGCAGTCAGGCTCGATCGCTGCCGCAACTGGCCATGGCGTTTGGCCGCATCATTCAGCGGATCGGTGACCCGAAGGCTGGGCTCGCCGTGCCCTTCGATGCGCCGCGCAGCGTGCTCAACGGACGCGTGCGGGAGAAGCGCCGGTTTGCCACTCAGCAGTTCCCTATGGAGCGCATGAAGGCCGTGGCCCAGGCGGTCGGCGGTACGCTCAACGACGTGGTGCTGGCCCTGTGCGGTGGCGCCATGCGGCGCTTCTTGCTGGAGCGCGGGGAATTGCCGGACAAGTCGCTGACGGCGGGGATCCCGGTGTCCGTGCGGCCCGCCGACAGCGAGGGCACGGGCAACGCGATCAGCTTTATTGTCTGCACCTTGGGCACCGACATCGAGGCACCAGCTGAACGGTTGGCAGCCATCCGCGCCTCAGTGAAGGCGGCCAAGGATCATGTGCAAAGCCTGCCGCGGCGGGCGATGATGCAGTACACGATGCTGCTGATGGCGCCCACCATCCTCACCTTGCTGACTGGCATTGGTGGCCGCACGCCCCCCATGTTCAACTGCACGATCTCGAATGTGCCGGGCCCCGAGAAGCCGCTGTATTTCAACGGTGCGGAATTGATCGCTGCGTACCCGGCCTCGATCGTCCAGCATGGGCAGGCGCTGAACATCACCTGTGGCAGCTACAACGGGCAGATGAACTTCGGCCTGACGGCCTGTCACAGTTCGGTGCCAAGCGTGCAGCGTCTGGCTGTCTATCTGGCCGATGAGATGAAGCTGTTGGAACAGTCGCTGGGGCTGGCGAAGGCACCGCGCCGGACCAGGGCTCCGCGGGTACCGGCCGAGTCCACGCTGCCTCGTCGCCGCGGGAGTGCCGTCAAGGCCTGAGGGCCCCGGCCTCCAGGGGTAGACCGGCCGAACGACGGTGCATGTAGACCGTCAGGGCACGCCACTCATCGGCGCCCAGGGCGAAGGGTTCGGCCCGAATGCCGCTCATGCAGCCGCGCAGGCGCCGTTCCAAGCTGCCCACTTCCTGCCACTCCATGCGGTAGACCGGGTACCCAGTGTCGTGCGCTTGCGGGATCCGTGTGCCGCCTAGCCGTTGTCCGGCGCGTTGATCATGGCATTGGGCACAGGAGAGGTGCAGCTGACCCATGCGTTGGTGCCACAGCCGGCTGCCTTGTGCATGCCACGCGTCCATCGCCGGGTGTGTATCGGGCTGAATCGGCACGCCCTGCCCTGCAGCCACCAGCGCCGCGGACAGGGCCAGGACATCGACGGAGCCCGCCGCCGTGCTGAGGGCGTTGGCTGTCGTATGGCCCTGCCGAGTCTGGCGGCAGGCCTGCACCTGGTCTTCCAGCGTTCGTGGACGGCGGGTGGCTGAATGCCATCGGGGATGGGTGGCCGCTGTCCGATTCATGCGCTCCAGAGGCCCGTGGCAACTCAGGCAGGAGGGGCCCGTGGGTCCGTTGACCGACCACAGGCTTCGCCCCTGCTCGATCCACAACCATGCCGGGTTGAGCCCGGTGTCGCGCTGCAGGGCCTGCAGTGCTGGGCTCATGTCGGCGTGCCCGGAATACCGGCCTGCAGGAGTCTGGGTATGCGGGCCCTGCGCATGGATGCTCTGCGTTGCGGTCAGCACCGCCGCAGCCATGGGAACAAGCAAGGCCTTCGCCCGCGGCCATCGGTCGCGAGACCTTTTTGGTGCTTCAGTGTTGCGCATCACCTGACGGACCGGAAGCGAGCGGTTGGCGCCGCTAGACCACCACGAGCGCATGTTCATGCCGGTGCTCAAAGCCGTGGTCGCCCCACCACCGCAGCTGCAACGTCATGCTGTGCTGAGGGCGAAGCCAGAATTGCACGCTGGGGTTGGCCGCCAAGGCTGGCTGCAGATCCATCCCGATCAGCAAACCCTCAGGGCCGTGACACTCGAATCGGGTCAGGATGTCGCGGGGTTGGCGGCGACCCCGCTCGTCAGGTTGCTGCCCCGACACCATGGGGTGAGAGATGGCCACCCGCACGGGGATGACCGTCCCGGCCACGATGGCAGTCGGCGTCTGCACCCGCACCACGGGGCGGCGTGAAGGCATCATTGGGGGGCCTTTCCAAGGAATTTCACTCAACCTTCGATGCAGGCGGCCAGGGCCACCAGCACCGACTGTTGGGCACCGCAGACGGTGCCGTCTGACCATCGGGCCAGGGCCAGTACCCGCTGCGTGGAGGCCAGTCGCATGCGGGTGTGCAGCTCGGCACGGGGAACCAAGCGGGACAGCTCGACATCCATCACCAGCGGATGAGGATTGCGCGGCGCCCATACTGCCATCCGTTGCACATGCACGCCGGTGGGCGCCGGGGCCTCGGCGGCCACTCGTAGCGGGACATCGTTGCCGTTGTCCACGATCTCGGGCAGTTCCAGAGTCAGCCCTCGGTCTCGAATGGGTCGTCCGGCTGTCCAGGCCTGCACCTGCGCGCGCAGTTCGGCTGGCCATTCGTTTGACCATCCGGTCGGCCAATCAGCGGGCCATTCAGCGGGCCATTCAGCGGGCCAATCGCCCGGCGGCCGGTAGCCGTTGCCAGCGGCTGTGTGGATCCATGTGCCCACACCCATCACCCCCGCCGCCGTCCGTCGCAGCCAATGACGACGTTTCATTTCAAGGTCTCCAGGTAGGCCAGCACGTCGTCTAGCTGAGCAGGGCTCAGCAGGGGCTGCCCGACCCGTGCTGGCGCCACCCGCTCTTGGCCCGGCTTGTCTGTCCCGTAGCGGGGCATGATCGTGGCCGGGTTGAAACGATCCGGAAACAGCACGCGGGCACGCAGCAGGTCTGGCGATAGCCGGCTGGCGACCCCACCAAGGTCGGGTCCCAGGGTGCCGGCCAGGTGGTTCGGGACACCCGGAAATGCATGGCACAGCACGCACAAACCCACGCTGCGGCTGTGGGCCCAGTTGCGTCCTCGCTCAGGGTCGGCGGCGCCCGCCAGCAATGGGCTGACCAAAAACGCCAGGAACAGACCGGTGGACCGTGCCCGCCAGCACCACATGGGAGCCTCAGCTGCGAACGAGGCGCTGCGTACCAATCGGCAACTGACGGATCCGCACGCCGGTGGCCGCGAAGATGGCGTTGAGCACGGCCGGGGCTGCCACGGCGATCGTCGGCTCGCCCACGCCACCCCAGAACCCGCCAGAGGGCATCACGATGGTTTCCACCTTGGGCATGTCGGCCATCTTGACCACCGGGTACTCGTGGAAATTGGTCTGGGCGATGCGGCCGTCGGTCACCGTGCAGGCCCCATAGAGGGCGGCCGACAGGCCGTAAGCGAAGGAGCCCTCGACCTGCGCCTCGATCTGTTGCGGGTTGACGGCTACGCCGCAGTCGGTGGCCGCCACGATCCGGTGGATCTTCAATTGTCCCTGGGCGCTGACCGATACCTCGGCGCAGGCCGCCACGTAGCTGCCGAAGCCGTGGGTCTGCGCCAGGCCCCGGTACACCTTCTGACCGTTGACGTCGGCGGCGGGCTTGCCCCAACCCACCCGGTCAGCCACTGCCTGCAGCACCGCGCGGTGCTTGGGGTGCTGCTGCATCAGGCTCAGGCGCAGCGCCAGGGGATCCTGCTTCATGGCGTGGGCCAGTTCGTCCAGGAAACACTCGAGGTACACCGCGTTCTGGTTGAGGTTCACCCCGCGCCAAAAGCCGGGCGGCACATGCGGGTGGCGCATGGCGTGGTCAATCAGTACGTGGGGGAACTGGTAGCCGATGGCGCTCTCAGGTCCACCGGCATTGAGTCCCTGGAACACCAGCGGATCGCGGCCGTCGCGCACAGCTTGCGGGAACATGGCCTGGAGGATGGATTGACCGGCAATGCGCATGTGCAGCGCCTGGACTTCTCCCCGTTCATTCCATGACGCAGTCAGCTTGCACTGTGTGATGGGGTGGTACTGCCCCTGCGCCATGTCTTCTTCGCGGCTCCACAGCAGCTTCACCGGAACGCCCGGTACTTGCCGCGCGATCTGCACCGCTTGGGTGACCCAGTCGTGCTTGGCGCCCCGGCGACCGAAGCCGCCGCCCAGGTGCAGCTTGTAGACCTCGCATTGGCGGGGTGGGATGCCCGCTGCTTCGGCAGCGGCGGCCAGGGCGGCTTCTCCGTTCTGGGTGGGGGTCCACACCTCGCAGCGGATGATTTGCCCATCGACGCCTGCAGTCACCAGCGCCGTGGCGTTCATCGGCTCCATCGTGGCGTGGTTCTGGTGCGGGTAGGCGTAGACAGCCTCGAGGCGGTTCTTGGCCGACTGGAGCACGCTGAGTGCTTGCCCCTGTCGGAGGCCGTCCACCGCCTGATCAGCCTGCAGGCCAGACCGCACCAGGGCCTCGATATCCGTCTGCTGGACACGGGCGTTGGGTCCCAGGTCCCATTCGATGGGCAGGCGGTCCAGCGCCTTCTTGGCGCGCCACCAGGTGTCGGCGACCACCGCCACGGCGTTACCGCCAACCGCGACGACCTTCCTCACGCCGGGCGATGTGCGCACGGCCGCTTCGTCAAAACTGATCAGACGACCGCCGAACACAGGGCAGGCCTTAATGGCTGCGTGCAGCATGCCGGGCAGTTGAAGATCGGCCCCGTACACCTGACGACCGTTGGTCTTCTCCACCGTGTCAAGACGGGCCAGGGGCTTACCCACCAGGGTCCAGTCGCGTGGGTCCTGAAGGGCAGGCTTCTGCGGCACGGGCAGCTTGGCAGCGTCGGCCGCCAGTTCGCCATACCGCAGGCGGCGCTGGCTGGGTTCGTGATGCACGATGCCCTTGGCGGCGCGGCACTGCTCGACCGGCACAACCCAGCGCTGCGCAGCGGCCTGTACGAGCATCATCCGAGCGGCTGCGCCGCCCTGCCGCATCATCTCCTGAGAGTCGCGCAGTCCCCGGCTGCCACCGGTGCTGAAGTTGCCCCAGACGCGGTCCCGCGCCAGGCTTTGCCCGGGAGTGGGGTATTCGGTGCTCACGCGCACCCAGTCGCATTCCAGCTCTTCCGCCACCAGTTGGGCCAGGCCGGTCAAGGTACCCTGCCCCATTTCAGAGCGCGCGATGCGGATGACCACCCGGTCATCGGGGTGGATCACGACCCAGGCATTGACCTCAGGACCGGTGGCGCGGCGCAGCGCGGTAGCGGCCTCGGCCTCAGTGGGGCTGCCGAAACCCAGGACGAAGGCACCGGCGCTGAGACCGGGAATGACCGCGGCCGCCGCACTACCCTGCAGGCTGTGTGCGATGAAGCCGCGCCGCGTCAGGGTCTTGTTCATGCCGAGCGCTCCGGCAGATGCAGCACGGCCGTGGGTGTCGTGCCACTATCGGCGGTGCGGATGCCCGCGGCCATCTTGATACCAGCTCGAACCCGGTTGTAGGTGCCGCAGCGGCAGATGTTCGTCATCGCCGCGTCGATCTGGTCGTCCGTGGGCTTGGGGGTGCGCTGCAGCAGCGCCGCGGCGGCCATCAGCATCCCGCTCTGGCAGTAGCCGCATTGGGGAACGTCCAGGGTGATCCATGCCTTCTGGAGAGGATGATCACCGTTGGGCGACAGGCCTTCTATGGTGGTGATGCGCTGCTCGGGCTTCAAACTGGAGACGGGAACCACACAACTGCGCACCGCGGCACCGTCGATCATCACGGTGCAGGAGCCGCACTGGGCCACACCACAACCGTACTTGGTACCGGTCAGCCCCAGATGTTCTCGCAGCACCCAGAGCAAGGGCGTGTCGGGTTCGGCTTGGTGTTCTCGGCTCTTCCCATTGACGTTCAGGGTGGGCATGCGGTTCTCCCGGCGGTGAATTCAACGTGGTTGCAAGGGTACCTGAGACGCCTGCGACAACGACGCCCGGGCTCCACGTATCCTCCGGGTTTGTTGGAGATTTCTGAGTGTGAACCCCGCCACCAACGCCTCTGCCTTCGGGCTTCTGTTTGTCTGCATGGGCAACATCTGCCGCAGCCCGACCGCCGAAGGGGTCGCCCGGGCCAAGGCGGTGCAGCGGGGTCTGTCGGACCAGCTGCACATTGATTCCGCTGGGACCCACAACTATCACCCCGGCTGCGCGCCGGACGAGCGCAGTCAGCGTCATGCGCGGACCCGCGGCTACGACCTCTCCCCCTTGCGGGCACGCCAGATCACGGCGGAGGACTTCGTTCGGCACGATCTGATCCTGGTCATGGACTGGGACAATCTGGCCCTGACAGAAGACGTCTGCCCCGCCCTGCATCGCCGCAAGATTCGCCTACTCACCGAGTTCTGCCGCCGGCATCAAGTCGAAGTGGTGCCGGACCCCTACTATGGCGGTGCGGCCGGCTTCGAGCAGGTGCTGGATCTGATCGAAGACGCCTGCGACGGCCTGCTGGACCATGTTGAACAGCGCTTGCCCGGCGCTGCGGGTGCCCGGTGATTGAGGGCGCTCGGACGCCAGGGCGGACGGTTGCGTCCGGGCCGGCGGTCGCCTTGACTGGGGCAGCGGTGGCTTTTGCCGCGGCACCACCGGTATGGGAAGGCCTGGACCTGTCGCTCTTTCCTGGCGAGTTCCTAACCCTGTTGGGGCCATCGGGCTGCGGCAAGAGCACGGTGCTGCGCGTGATGGCTGGGCTGCAGCCCCTGAGCCGAGGGCAGCTGGATCGCCGGGTTTCGTCGCCAGCCTTTGTGTTTCAGGAGCCGGCCCTCTTGCCCTGGGCCACCTTGTGGGACAACGTGGCCCTTCCCCTGCGCCTGCTGGGCGCGGCTGAGCCTGAGCGGCGTAGCCAGGTGGTGGCCCAGGTGCTGGAGCGCGTGGGGCTGAGTGCGGCGGGAGAGCGCTTGCCGCACGAGCTGTCCGGTGGCATGAAGATGCGGGCCTCAATTGCGCGTGCCCTGGTGATGCAGCCCGATCTGCTTTTGATGGACGAGCCCTTTTCTGCCCTGGACGATCCGACCCGCCAGCGGCTTCAGGCGGACCTCTTGAGCTGGTGGGAGGACCAGGGCTTTGCCCTGTGCTTCGTGACCCACCAGGTGGCTGAGGCGGTTTACATGAGCACCCGCGTGGTGGTCATGGGCTCACAGCCCGGGCGGATCACGGCGGCCTTTGACATTGATGAACCCTACCCCCGAACCGAGGCCTTCCGGCGCAGCAGCCGCTTCCATGCCTGGTGCGTGGCGGTGGGGGATGCGCTGGCCGACGCCACGCCGACGGCAGCCCCTGCAGGGCCTGTGGCAGGCGGAGGTACGCCATGAAGGTGGGCCGATGGGCCGGTGGGGCCACCTTGGTCGCGCTGCTGTGCCTGTGGGAAGGCTTGGTGCGGGTGGCCGAGATCCCCGCTTACACCCTGCCGGCGCCCACGGCCGTCCTGACGGCCTTGGCGGCCGACTGGGGCAGTCTGGCCACGAGTTGGTGGTTCACGCTGAAGATCACTTTGGGCGCACTGGCCCTGGCCTGTGCCGGAGGACTCATGATGGCCAGCCTCTTCGTATTGGTACCCACGCTGGAGCGGGCCTTCCTGCCAGTGGCGGTGGTGTTGCAGGTCACTCCGATCGTGGCCATTGCACCGCTGCTGCTGATCTACATCGACCACACCACCACGGTGCTGCTGCTGTGTGCCTGGATCGTGGCCTTCTTTCCGGTGCTGTCCAACACCGTGCAGGGCCTGCGGGCGGCTGATCCCTTGCTGCAGGACTTGCTGACCCTGTGCCGGGCCACGGGATTGCAGCGCCTGCGCTGGTTGCGCCTGCCCGCGGCACTGCCCGACTTCCTGGCGGGACTGCGGGTCTCCGGTGGGCTGGCTCTGATCGGTGCGGTGACCGCGGAAATGGTGGCCGGCGCGGCCGGCCGTGAGACGGGCCTGGCTTCCCGAATCCTGGAAGCCAGTTTTCGAACCGAAACCCCGCGCATGTTCGCAGCCCTGCTGTTGCTCGTGCTGACTGGGGTGATGATCCATTTGCTGCTGGCGGCCCTGTCGCGCGCCCTGATTGGCCGCTGGCATCCGAGTTATCGAGAGACTGCTTGACGCATGAAACATCCACAACTCAACGGTGTGCCGATGCGCCGCCGCCTGCTGCAAGCGGGCGTGGCGGCGTCCCTGCCCTGGTGGGCGCTTCGCGGCGTCGCGGCCGAGCCTTTGGTGAAGGTGAGCTTTGCCACCAACTGGAAGGCCCAGGCCGCCCACGGCGGCTTCTACCAGGCCGTGGCCAATGGCACCTATCGCCAGTTGGGCCTGGACGTCACCATCATCCAGGGTGGGCCGTCCGTGAACAATCGACCCCTGTTACCGGCCGGTCGCATCGATTTCCTGATGACGGGCAACCTGCTGCACAGCTTTGACAACGTGCGCAATCAGGTGCCCACGGTTGTGGTGGCGGCGATGTTCCAGAAGGACCCGCAGGCCCTGATGGCCCACCCGGGGCAGGGCTACGACAACTTTGCGGCACTCAAGCAGGCGCCGGTGGCCTTCATCGCCAAGGATGCGCAGTTCACCTGGTGGGCGTGGCTGAAGGCGGTTCACGGTTTTCGGGACGAACAGCTCAAGCCCTACAACTACAACCTCGGGCCCTGGCTGGCCAATAAGCGCTCAATCCAGCAGGGATACGCCGTGGCTGAGCCGCTGTACGCCGAGCGCCAGGGTGGCTTCCGGCCCGTGGTGCACCTGCTGGCCGATCATGGCTTTTCCACCTACAGCACGCTGATTGAGACGCGGCGCGACATGGTGTCCCGCCGGCCCGATGTGGTGCGCAAGTTCGTGGAGGGGTCGATCCTTGGCTGGACCGCTTATCTGCACGGCGACCCCCAGGCGGCACACGTGCTGATGCGGCGGGACAACCCGGACATGGGCGAAGACGAATTGGTGGCCTCGCGCCAGCGCCTGTTGTCGGATGGCATCGTGGAGTCGGCCGACACGTTGCAACGCGGAATCGGCGCCATGCGCCGGGATCGTGTGACGGACTTTTTGCAGCAGATGACCCGTGCAGGCCTGTACAAGCCAGGTCAAGTGGACCCCGGCGCGGTACTGGTGGAAGATTTCGTCAACCAGGGGGTGGGCGTGGACCTGCGCCGCCGGCTGGTGGCGGCCCGCCCACCCGGGATCAGCCGATGACAAAACTCGCCTGTCGTGCCGAGGAGCCCTGCCCTACACTTTGAATCTTTGCTCAACGAGGTGCGCCCATGCCCGGCCTGCTGCCCGACGTCGATCCCGATGGCCTGCTCGAGTTCTCGGTGGTCTACACCGACCGCGCCCTCAACCATATGTCTCGCCGGTTTCAGGGCGTGATGCAGGAGGTCTCGGATACGCTCAAGAGGGTGTATCGGGCCCGCTCGGCCATCGTGATGCCGGGCAGTGGCACCTTCGGCATGGAGGCGGTGGCCCGCCAGTTCGCGACCGGGCGGCCGGTGATGGTGCTGCGCAACGGTTGGTTCAGCTATCGCTGGACACAGATTTTCGACATGGGGGGCATCCCGGCCTCGAGCACGGTGCTCAAGGCCCGGCCGGTTGCCGCAGGTCGCCAGCAGCCTTGGGCGCCGCCTCCAGTGGCTGAGGTGGTCGCTGCCATCCGGGCGCAGCGCCCCGCCGTTTTATTTGCGCCGCATGTGGAGACTTCGGCCGGGATGATCCTGCCCGATGACTACCTGCGTGAGGTGACGAGCGCCTTGCATGAAGTGGGTGGGCTGATGGTGCTGGACTGCATCGCCTCTGGTGCAGCCTGGGTCGACATGCAGGCCACGGGCGTCGATGTCTTGATCAGTGCACCACAGAAGGGCTGGTCCGGTTCGCCTGGCTGTGCGTTCATCATGCTCAGTGAGCGTGCCCGGGCTGCCATTGACCAAACCACGAGCACAAGCTTTGCCTGCGACCTGCGCAAATGGTTGCAGGTGATGGAAACCTATGAGTCGGGTTCCCACGTCTATCACACGACCATGCCCACCGATGCAATGGCCAAGGTGGCGGCGGTGATGCGCGAAACCCGCGACTACGGCTTCGAGCGCCTGCGAGATGAACAGTGGACCCTCGGCCGCGCAGTGCGCGACCTGCTGGCGTCCTACGGCTACCGCAGTGTGGCGGCACCGGGCTTTGAGGCGCCTGGCGTGGTGGTCAGCTACACCGACGACCCGGACATCCAGAACTCTAAGAAGTTCCTGGCGCTGGGCCTGCAAACTGCCGCTGGTGTTCCGCTGCAGTGTGATGAGGGCGCCGACTTCCGCACCTTCCGCATCGGCCTGTTCGGACTGGACAAGCTGCACCAGCCGCAGCGTTCATTGACCCACCTTCGACAGGCATTGGACCAGCTGCGCTGATGCGGCTGCCCAATCTGCTGGCCACGCCACGCGGGCGTTTGGCGGCCTTCTTCCTGCTCTATGTGACTGAAGGTATTCCCATTGGGTTTGCGGCTACGGCGATGGCTGCCCAGATGCGACGCATGGGATTGGGGGCGGCCGAGATCGGGGCC
>VFQS010002541.1_pt1 | contig 14837 bp, 17 predicted proteins | sample 3512361 | NCBI WGS metagenome assembly VFQS01 (sample SAMN10412375, study PRJNA504923) | tailings metagenome | isolation source: Relicate 1 Philex TSF3 active mining | place: Philippines
TGGAACGTGATCAAGGTGATCTGGGGCTCCAAGTGGGACGAACTGCTCGCGCGCGACACGAGCGGCGTGCTGTTGAACAAGATGAACACCACCGTCGACGGTGAGTTCCAGCGCTACACCGTCGAGGATGGCAACTACATCCGCGAAAACTTCTTCGGACCAGACCCGCGCTTGCGCGAGATGGTGTCTCACCTCTCGGATGACGAACTGCGCACGCTTCCCCGCGGCGGCCACGACTACCGCAAGCTGTATGCAGCGTTCCGCGCGGCGAGCGAGAACCTCGGTTCCGGTCGACCGACCGCGATCCTGTGCAAGACGGTGAAGGGCTGGACGCTCGGTCACGAGATCGAAGGGCGCAACGCCACGCACCAGATCAAGAAGATGACCGACGATCAGCTGCGCGCACTGCGCGACACGCTGCACCTCGAAAACGAGATTCCTGACGAGGCGCTCTCGGGAGACGACCCGCCGTACTATCGACCACCGGTCGACAGCGTCGAATACCAGTACATGATGGAGCGTCGCCGCGCACTCGGCGGCGAGGTGCCAAAGCGCTCGACCGTCGTGCGCAAGCAACTCACACTGCCCGGCGATGCGGCCTTCACCGAGTTCGATGCGGGCAGTTCCGGTCAGGCCGTCTCGACGACGATGGGCTTCACGCGACTGTTGCGCAACCTCGCCCGCGACAAGGACTTCGGCCCGCGCGTCGTGCCGATCATTCCCGACGAGGCCCGCACGTTCGGTATGGACGCACTGTTCCCCGAGCTCAAGATCTACGCATCACAGGGCCAGAAGTACGAGCCGGTGGACCATGCGCTCCTGCTGTCGTATGCAGAGTCGACTGCGGGTCAAATCCTCGAAGAAGGCATCACCGAGGCCGGCAGCATGTCGAGCTTCATCGCCGCGGGCACGAGTTATGCCACGCGCGGCGTGCCGATGGTGCCGTTCTACACCTTCTATTCGATGTTCGGATTCCAGCGCATCGGGGACCTCGCCTGGCAGGCAGCAGACGCACGCACCCGTGGATTCCTCCTCGGCGCGACCGCGGGCCGCACCACGCTGATGGGTGAAGGTCTCCAGCACCAGGACGGACATTCACTCCTCCTTGCGAGCACCATTCCGTTCTGCGAGACCTACGACCCGGCATTCGCCTACGAGGTCGCCGCGATCGTCAAGCACGGCATCAACACGATGTACGGAGCCGATCCGAAGGACGTGTTCTATTACATCACCCTCTACAACGAGAACTATCCGATGCCGCCGAAACCGCAGGTCAAGGCCATCGACGAGCAGATCGTGCGCGGTCTCTATCGCTTCGACAAGGTGCAGGGTGGATCACAACGCGCCACCATCTTGTTCTCGGGCTCCACTCACTCCGTCGCACGCGCAGCGGCAGCAGAATTGCTCGAGCGCTACGACGTCGGCGTCGAGTTGTGGTCGGCGACGAGCTACAAGGCGTTGCGCGAGCAAGCGATCGACACCGAACGTTGGAACCGTCTGCACCCGACGAAGTCGCCGCGCGTGCCATACGTGGCCGAGGCCCTCGGTCGCTCGATGGGTCCGATCGTTGCGGTGAGCGACTTCATGCGCATCGTGCCGGAACAGATCGCGCGCTTCGTGCCGGGTCGCCCGTTCATGGTGCTCGGCACCGACGGCATGGGCCGCAGCGACACGCGCGAGGCACTGCGTCGACATTTCGAGATCGACCTGCCACACCTCGTCACCACCGTGCTGTACGAACTCGCCAAGGTCGGCGCGGTTCCACGCACGACGGTCGATGAAGCAATCGCCCACTACGGTGTCGATCCCGAGGCGTTCTCGCCACTGCACGCCTGAGCTCATGCCCGCGACCACGACACCCAAGCCGCTCTACATCACGGGGATTCCCCAGGCCGATGCACTCCTGCGGCGCGACGGCACCGCGCTCTTGATCGGCATGCTGCTCGACCAGCAGGTGCCGATGGAATGGGCCTTCACCGCACCGCACACGATCAAGAAGCGACTCGGTCACGTCGATGCCACCAAGATCGCCGCGATGGACGTCGACGACTTCGTCGCGATGTGTCGCGTGACGCCAGCCATCCATCGCTTCCCCGCCTCGATGGGCAAGCGCATTCACGCCATGTGCACGATCATCGCTGACGATTACAAGGGCAAGGGTGCGAATGTGTGGAAGGGCGTCGAGGATGCAGCCGAACTCACCGCGCGCCTGCGCAAGCTGCCCGGCTACGGCGCGGAGAAGACCGAGATCTTCATCGCGCTCCTCGGCAAACGCTTCGGCATCCGTCCGAAGGGCTGGAAGACCGAAGCCGGAGAGTTCTCCGACAACCAGCCGCGCAGCGTTGCCGACATCCATTCGCCCGCGACCTTGCTCAAGGTGCGCGGCTACAAGAAGCTGCAGAAGGCGAACGACCTGGACAAAAAAGATCGGCCGCTTCGTTAGGGTGCGTGCATGACCACGCTCGTCACCGGAGGCGCCGGCTACATCGGTTCGCACACGGTGCGACTGCTCACGAGTCAGGGTCGCGACGTCGTCGTGCTCGACTCACTCGAACTCGGTGACCGCTCGCGCATCCCCGGAGTCCCCTTCGTCGAGGCCGACATCGCCGACGAGCGCGCGATCGAAAAGGCCTGTCGCAAGTACGGCGTGCAGGACGTCATCCACTTCGCCGCCTACAAGGCCGTCGGCGAGTCGATGGAACAGCCGCTGCGCTACTACAACAACAACGTCGCCGGATCGATCGCCCTCGTGCATGCACTGCTCGCCAACGGCGTCGAGCGCATCGTGTTCTCCTCCTCTGCTGCGGTCTACGGCAACCCCGACCACGTGCCCGTGAACGAAGATGCTCCACTCAAGCCCGAGAGCGTGTACGCAGAGACCAAGGTGCACGTCGAGCGCTTCTTGTCCTCGTGCAATGCGATCGGATTGCGTTCGGTCTCACTGCGCTACTTCAACGCGGCTGGCGCGAGCGCGGACGCATCCATCGGCGAGAACTGGGACATGAGCCAGAACCTCATCCCGCTCGTGATGAAGGCGATCCTCGGTGCATCCGGACCGCTTCGCGTGTTCGGCAACGATTACCCGACCCCGGATGGCACGTGTCTGCGCGACTACATTCACGTCGAAGACCTTGCCCAGGCTCACATCAAGGCACTCGACTACCTCGCCACCGGCGGCACATCGATGGCGTGCAACGTCGGCACGGGTCAGGCAAGCTCGGTGCTCGACGTGATCCGCATGGCCGAAGAAGTGAGCGGTCGCAGCGTGCCGCACGTGATCTCACCGCGTCGTGCGGGTGATCCGACGACGGTGTTCGCCGATCCGACGCTCGTGCGCGCAGTCCTCGGCTGGCGCGCAACACACGACCTGCGTGAGATCGTCTCCAGCGCCTGGCGCTGGCACTCGAAGTAGCGCGACCTACATCCCAGCGAGCGTGCGCTGACGATCGAGCCAGCCGAGCAACATCGCCATCGCGCGTGGATCGTGACGCAAGCGATGGCCCGCACCCTGGATGATCTGCAACTCTGCCCCGTCGCCGTAGGCCTTGGCGAGTACTCGCGAGTCCGCCGTCGGCACGACGTCGTCATCGGCTCCGTGCATCAAGAGCAACGGCCGTGGCGCATAGCGCTTGGCGGCATCCGCGGGACGAAAGCGACGCAGCTCGCGTGACCACTCATCGAATGACGGCGGGAAACCTGCGCGACGAATCGTGCCGATCTCGCGTGAGTGTTCGAGGAAGCGTCGCGGTTGTGCGGCCCAATCGTCGAAGTCCGCGCGTGCACCGAGCAACGCACATCCATTCACGCGTGGGTCATCGGCTGCGACGCAGAGTGCGAGCGAACCACCGGTGTTGTTGCCCACGAGCCAGATGCCGCTCGGCTGAGTCTCACTCACGATGTGGGAGATGGCGGCACGAAGGTCGTCCACCCATCCCTGCATCGAAAAGTCACCCTCGCTCGTTGCGCATCCGCGGAACGTGAACGTCATCGCGCTCCAGCCGAGTTCGTTGGCGACGCGATCGCACAGCTCTGGGAACGATCCGGCCGACTGCCGTGCATCGATACCGCCGCTCGGATAACCGTGGCAGAGCACCATCGCGGGGAGCGCCCCGGTCTTGCCAACGGGTTCAGCGAGGTATCGCGCGAGTGTGAGGCCCCCGGAGACGAACGAGCCGTTCACGCTGACCCTGCGTCGTTGTCTATGCGCGTGGCTTGCGGTGACGACGCGATGCGCCGGGCTTGGCGAGCGTGTATCCACGGTTGCGCGCCTCGGCAAGTGTGTCCGGTCCAAAGCCGAGACCGACACCTTCTTCCACGATCTCGTTGATGACGGCCTCGTCGGTCCATTCATCGAGGTCATAGACCAACTGGGTGCGCTTGTCGCCCAAGAAACGGAAGTGTTCGAATCGGCTCGGTCGCTGCATGAGGCTCAAGGCTAGTCCGATACAGTCGGGCTCTAGTGAGCCAACAAGCGCCATCATCCACGCCCGAGCGCGTCGACTTCTACTTCGATCCCATCTGTCCGTATGCATACCAAACGTCGCTGTGGATTCGCGACGTGCGCCGACAGACCGGGCTTTCCATCACGTGGAAGTTCTTCAGCTTGGAGGAGATCAACCGCCCCGAGGGCAAGAAGCACCCGTGGGAACGGGAGATCTCCTATGGCTGGACACCGATGCGCATCGGTGCATACCTGCGACGCAAGAGCATGGAGTCCTGCGATAAGTGGTACGCCGCGATCGGCAAGGCACTCCACCTCGAAGGCAAGCGTCCTTACGAACGCGACACCGCCCTCGAACTGTTGGCCTCGATCGGCGAGGATGCCTCGGTGTGGGACGCAGCACTCGGCGACCCCACGACGCACGACGACGTGCGCAACGACCACGAGCATGCTGTGAATGAACTCGCCGGGTTCGGCGTGCCGATCATCGTCGCTCCGGGCACGCGAGCGATCTTCGGGCCAGTCGTCCTTCCCCCACCAATGGGAGCTGAAGCACTCGAGCTGTGGGACATCACGTTGCGCTCCGCGAAGTTTCCGGGCCTGTACGAGATGAAGCGACCAAAGACGGCGAGCGATCTCCAACACATCGCCGAAGTGTTCAATCCCTACCTGCGTGGACGCGAATGGGAGACCATTCAAAAGCCCGCGCTCTGACCAAGGAGTCCACGATGAGACCGACCGCACTGATCGAGTTGATGAACAAGGCAATGGATGGCGTCACCATCGCATTCGACGGCTTGACCGAAGCACAGTGGTCGACGGCCACAGATTGTCCTGGCTGGGACGTGAAGGACAACCTCTCACACATCATCGGCACCGAACACTTCCTCATCGGCAAGCCACCCACCTCGCACCGTGCGCCGCAGTTCGAGCACGTGAAGAACCCGATCGGCGAGATGAACGAAAACGAAATCGACGTGCGCCGACCACGCTCTGGCGCCGAGGTCTACGCGGAGTGGAAGCAGATCGCGAGCGAACGGGCACATCACCTGGCAACTGCCGATGATGCGTACTTCGACACGCCATGGCACATGCCGACCGGCCCGGGAACGCTCGGTGAGTTCCTCTCCATCCGCGTGCTCGACCTGTGGGTGCACGAGCAGGACGTTCGCCGCGCACTCGGCAAGCCCGGACACGAGTCAGGTCCTGTCGCTGAGCACACAATCGATCGACTGATCCGCACGCTGCCGATCGTCATCGGCAAGCGCGCAGCAACACCCGAAGGCGACACCGTCGTCATCGAGTTGACCGGTGGCGTCACACGCATCATTCCGATCACCGTCGTCGACGGTCGCGCCAAGATCGTCGAGAATGCGCCAGCGAATCCTCGTTGCACGATCACCATCGACTCGACGACATTCCTCGCACTTGCGACCGGTCGTGGCAACCCAACGAACCATCTCGGCGGAGTCAGCATGCGTGGCGACGAAGAACTCGCCATGCGTATCGTCATGCAACTGAACATGATGATCTAGCCCGCACGGGGCTGGTCATTAGGCTGAACCCCATGTCGGGAACGGCCAACTCCCCTGACGCCCTCGCCGCAGCACTGCGCCAACTCGAGGCGCGCGACGCCGAACTCGGGGCTCAAGCGGAAGCACGCGTGCGAGCTCGGTACGGGTCGTCGACGGATGCGGCGATGAGCGGGTACGACTTCGAGCACTCCTACAGTCGCGACACTCAGGCCACCTCGCGCATCGACTGGGTGCACCAACCGTGGCTACGTCCGATCCGCTTTGCCTACCGTCACCTACCGAAGTCCGTGCGGTACCTCGTGAAGAAAGCCGCCAACTAGTGCGTCGCTTCGTCGTCGCGACCTCAACAGCGGGGGTCACCAACCGCGAGCTTCGTCGCACCGCCAACTCCCTCGTCGCCTCGAGCGAGCATCCACGCAACTGGATCGTCGTCGACTCGACGGTTGCTCAGGAGAAGGTGACACGCATGCGCCAGTTGCGCACCGCTGCCATCGTCGTGTCCCGCGACGAACTCCCAATTCCCGAGGACGCCTGGGTCGTCTTCCTCCGCGCCGGGGATGCACTCGCCAACGACGCACTCGCCACCATTGATCAGTTCCTCGATGCCCATCCCGAATGCGACATGGTGTACGGCGACTCCCACCACGGCAAGGCGAGCCGCTTCGATGAACCCTCCGAGGTCATGCGACCGGGCTGGTCGCCCGAACGCTTGCGATCACACTGTTACGTCGGGAGCCTGCTCTGTGTGCGAGCAGCGCTCGTGTCCCAGTGCGGTGGCGTCGCCACACTCGCTCGTGCCGACGAGCACGACCGTGCACTTCGCCTCGCAGAAGTTGCACAGTCGCCTAAGCGACTCGCCCACGTGCTGTACATGTCCGATCAGGCGCACCTCATGCCGAGCGCGTCACTCGATGCCGTCCGCAACCACTGCGCACGCACCGGCATCACCGCCGACGTGACCATCGATCGCAGTGTCGGCGCCGTGAGAGTACGCCGAATCCCGACGCAAGAACGATCGATCAGCGTGATCGTGCCCACTCGAGGCACCACCGAAACCATTCGTGGGCGCTCGACGGTGCTTGCCGCACACGCGATCGAAACGCTGATCGCCCGCAGCACCTATCAGCACTTCGACATCGTCGTCGTGTTCGACGCCGACACCCTGTCCGATGCACGAGATGCGATCATCGCAGCGGGTCACGGGCGCATCACCGCAGTCGAATATGACGCCGAGTTCAATTTCGCCGACAAGGTCAATCGGGGCGTGCTCACGAGCACCGGTGACTACGTCTTGCTCCTGAACGACGACACCGAGATCATCACGCCAGATGCTCTCGAAACCCTCGTCGGCTTGCTCGAGGACCCGGGTGTGGCGATGGCCGGACCACTGCTGTTGTACGAGGACGGCAAGATCCAAAGCGCAGGCCACGTGCTCAACCCGATTCCGTACGACCTCTATCGTCACCGCTCACCTGATCACGTCGGTGCGCAGAACCTGCTGCGGGTGCAGCGAGAAGTCTCGGGAGTGATCGCTGCGTGCGCGCTCATTCGTCGCAGCGTGTTCATGGATGCCGGCGGAATGTGCACCAAGTTTCCGTCCAACTACAACGACGTCGACTTTGCCCTCAAGGTGCAGTCGCTTGGTTATCGCGTGGTGTGGACACCACACGCGCGGTTCTACCACTTCGAGTCACAGACCCGTTCGCCGCTCCTCAAGTCGTTCGAGGTGGAAACGATTGGTGCACGTTGGCGCGACAGGTTGGACGACGACCCCTACTTCAACCCGCGCCTCGAGCGTTACGTGTCGGTGTGGAAGCGCAACTCGATCGGTCAGAGATCGTTGCTCGACGCGCTCGGACCAACCGCCCCGATCGACTCGAAGTAAGCGAGGTGTGCACGCACTACGTGCACCACATCGACGTCGTCGAGCACCTCGATGCGTGACTCTTCAGCCTTGCCGAGCAGGTAGGCAGTCAGGGTCTCCTCGCCGAGAACGATGACGTCGGTTATGTCTTGCGGACGGTCGATCACGTCGGCGGGCTGCAGGCCCTTGTCGTGAATCCAGCGCATGTGCAACTTGAGCAACACACGAAGTTCGTCGAACGTGAGCCGCGCCTGTGTATCGGTCGGCAGTCGATCGGCAACGAACTCGATCGCCTGGTCGAGGTCGTAGACCGCGCGGGGAGCAACCGAATCCAAGCGTCGGGCTTCACGGCCGATCACGACGGCAGCAATTACGAAGCTCGCAATCGCGGCGAGCACCGAGAACGCGATCGTCGCGCCGTTCATGGCGAAGATGACGCGGGACTAGATGCCGATGCGCTGTGCGAGGAGTTCGCGGTGATACGTCGGATCACCGAACAGCAACTCGCTCGACTTGGCGCGCTTGAAGTACAGGTGCGCCGGGTGCTCCCACGTGAAGCCGATACCACCATGGATTTGGATGTTCTCGGCGGCTGCATGGAAGTAGGCCTCAGAGCAGTACGCCTTGGCGAGTGATGCGGTCGAGGCGAGCTCGGCGTTCATCTCACTCGCACACCACATGCCGTAGTAGGCGGCCGACTTGGCCGACTCGACTTCGAGCAACATGTCGGCGCACTTGTGCTTGATTGCCTGGAACGAACCGATTGGACGACCGAACTGCACGCGCACCTTGGCGTACTCGACGGCCATCTCGAGCACCTTCTGTGCTCCGCCCACCTGCTCGGCGGCGAGTGCGACGGCGGCGAGGTCGAACACGCTCGAGAGCACGTCCCAACCCTTGCCCTCGGTGCCGATCAGCTCTGCCGATACGTCGGCGAATTCGAGCTTGGCCTGCTTGCGCGTCTGGTCCATAGTGGAGAGCGGCGTGCGGGTGAGACCCTTCGCGTTGCCATCGACGGCGAACAGCGACACGCCCTTGCCCGTGCGAGCGGCGACGATGATGAGCGACGCCGTGTGGCCATCCAATACGAACATCTTCGTGCCCGACAACGTGAACGACGAACCACTGCCCTTGGCCTGCATCGTGATGCCGGCCTCGTCCCACTTGCCGCTCGGCTCGGTGGTGGCAAGCGTTGCGATCGTCTCGCCCGCTGCGATTCCTGGGAGATACTTCTTCTTTGCTGCTGCGTCACCGGAGTGGATGAGCGTCTGTGCGGCAAGCACGACCGTCGAGAAGTACGGCGCGCACAACAGCGCGCGACCCATCTCTTCGAGCACGACACCGAGTTCGACGAAGGAGAATCCCGAGCCACCGAATTCTTCGGGGACGACGAGGCCCTGCAGGCCCATCTGCTCGCCCATCTGTGACCACACGGCCGGATCGAAACCGTTCTCGGTTTCCATCTGTTCGCGTACCGCGGTCTCGGACGACTTGGCATCCAGGAACGCACGGACGGTCTTGCGGAGTTCTTCTTGTTCTTCAGTGAAGGCAAAGTTCATGGAGGAGAGTCTGCCGTCCGAGACGGCCGAACGCCAATCGAGATGTGTACACAGAGGGACACAATTCGGCGGCTTCTGGCCTAGCCTGACCCCATGGCTCGCAAGGGACCCGCCCGTCGCCCCGAGGTGGGCATTCGCGCGCTGCGCGAACAGGCCGCCACGTTCGTGAAACGCGCACAGTCCGGCGACTCGGTCGTGATCACCGTCAACGGTGAGCCCGTCGCCGAGCTCGGACCCGTCGGCGCGAACGGAATCACGTCCACCACGCTTTCCGACCTCGTCACTCGCGGCGCACTGGTCGCTGCACGCCGAAAGGATGCATACCGCTTCCCGAATCCGATCGCGGTGCATTCCGGTGCGCGCATCGACCAAATGTTGCGCGAGGTTCGCGGATGACGCTCGTCTTGGACACGAGCGCGCTCGTGGCGCTGCACGTCAACGGCACCGCACGAGCCATCGTGCGCGAAGCGATGGAAAGAAACGACACCTGGTGTGCAAGTGCGCTCGCGATGACCGAGGCGCTCGCCGTCGTCGATCGGCTCTCCGACGACGAGATCACACGCCGCGACCTCGAGGATGAACTTCGACGCACGTGGGACTACGTTGCAGTCGTGCCCGTCGACCAGCGCTGCCTCGATGACGCCTCCCTCCTCGTACGCAACCAACCCCTGCACGTGAGCGATGCAATTCACCTCGCCGCAGCCACGCGCCTACCCCAGCCGATTCGCTTCGTCACGTTCGATCCCGCACAGATTCCCGTCGCGCTCTCACTCGGCTTCGAGGTCGTCTCGTCATGAACGACACCCTGCATTGGTCGAATGCCGACGTCGAGGTGCACAAGGTGGTCGTCGGTCCGTTCGACAACAACGTCTTCGTCGTGCGCTGCCGCCGATCGGGTGAGGGTGTACTGATAGATGCCGCAAACGAACACGAACAACTCTTGGAACTGTGCACCTCGCTCGGCGTGAAGCGCGTGCTCGAAACACACGGTCACTGGGACCACATCCAGGCCGTACCCGCGATGCGCGAAGCAGGTTACGAAGTTGCCGTCACCAAGCTCGACGCACCGCGACTGAATGATGTCGGGTATGACGTGTTCATCGACGACGCCGAAGTCATTGAGGTCGGGCACCTACGCCTCACCGCCATCCACAATCCCGGGCACACCGAGGGCAGTATCTCGTTCCACGTGCAGGGCTCACCGCTCCTGTTCACCGGCGACACGCTGTTTCCCGGTGGTCCTGGCAACGCCACTTTTGAGGGTGGGAACTTCGAGACGATCATCCACTCGATCGACACCAAGCTGTTCACGTTCCCGCCCGAGACAATCGTGTTGCCCGGCCACGGTCTGGACACCACGATCGGCACCGAACGTCCGCACCTGACCGAGTGGGTCGAGCGCGGCTGGTAATGATGAAGTCGTGGTGAGCGCCCGCGAAGCCCGACTTGGTGGCATGGTCCTCTCCGCACCTGCCTATGGGCCGGTCGCCGACACCTCACTCATCGGTCCTGACGGTCGACCTGCGCCGACGTTTCGTAGCGAACTGCGACGAATACCCTCGGTCCGCAACGCACTGTCGGTCCTTGGGATCTATCTCCAAGCGATTCTCGTCATCGCCGTTACGATGCGAGTCGATCACGTCGTCGGTTATGCGCTTGCGATTCTGCTGATGGGCCGCACGCATGCCCAGTGTCTCGGATTGATGCACGAGAGCGTGCACCGCTTGCTCATGCGCAACAAGTCCGTGAACGACTTCTTCGGGCGTTGGTTGCTCGGGTATCCGGCGTTCACCAACACCGATGGGTATCGCATCGTGCACATGGCGCATCATCGCGAAGAGTTCGGACCGAACGAACCAGACATCCCACTGTATGCCAACTACCCGATCACGCGGGCGAGCTTCTGGCGCAAGATGCGCAGGGATGCGTTGTTCGTGACCGGGCTCAAGATGTTGCGCGGCCAGTTCGTTGGGTTGTTTCGTGGCATTCCCCTCGTTCGACACACGAATGCCAAGATCTTCGCCGTGCAGGCCGTGCTGATCGTGGTGTTCTGGACCTTCGTTGCGCCATGGGGATACGTCGTGTTTTGGTTGGTGCCATATCTCACGGTGTGGCGAGTGATGAATCGTCTCCGCTCGATCGCCGAACACGGCGGCTTACGCGCCGACGACGACCGTCGCGTGACGACACACTCGGTGCGTCAGAGTCGACTCGCGAGTTTCCTCTTCGTGCCGTTCAACCTCGGCTGGCACATCGCACACCACACCGACTCGGGAGTCCCGTTTCGATCACTGCCGAAGTATCACGCTGCACTGCGTGCCTCGGGATTCGTCAACGACATGTACGAATACCCGAACTATCGGTCGATCTGGCGCGCCCTCAGGGCTGGCTGAATTTCCCCTATCTGCGTAGTGCTAATTAGGGGAGCCCCTGAATACACTGAATTGCGTGACTGAACTGTTCCGCGTCGAGAACCTGCACGCCAAGCCCACCGAGGGCGACGCGGAGATCCTCCGCGGTCTCTCCCTCACCGTGAATGAGGGCGAAGTGCACGCGATCATGGGCCCGAACGGCTGCGGCAAGTCGACGCTCGCCAACACCCTGCTCGCCTCCCCCGAATACGAAGTGGTGTCGGGGTCGATCTTCTTCAAGGGCGACGAAATCTCTGAGTGGCCGACCGATGCGCGCGCCAAGGCCGGCATCTTCCTCGGCTTCCAATACCCACAGGAAATCGCAGGCGTGTCGGTGATTCAGTTCCTGCGTCAGGCACTGTCGGCACGCAAGGGCATCGATTTGTCGGTGCTCGAGCTGCGTCTGTCGGCGATGGCCTGGATGAAGCGCCTCGGGATGGATTCCGCGTTCGTTGATCGCTACTTGAACGAAGGTTTCTCGGGTGGCGAAAAGAAGCGCAACGAGATCATGCAGATGGCGATCCTCGAACCAGAACTCGCCATCTTGGACGAGACCGACTCCGGTCTCGACATCGACGCACTGCGCATCGTTGCGGCCGGTATTCGCGAGGTGCGCAAGGAGCGACCGTCGCTTGGCATCGTGCTCATCACCCACTACCAGCGACTGCTGGATGAGTTGCAGCCCGACTTCGTGCACATCATGATCGACGGTCGCATCGTCAAGTCGGGCGGAATGGAAATCGCCGCGGAGCTCGAGAAGTCGGGCTACGAGGCGTACCGAGACTGACACGTCCATGTCGCTCGACGTCGCCACGATTCGCAAGGACTTCCCCGTCCTTACCGAGCGCATCAATGACAAGCCGCTCGTCTATCTCGACAGCGCCAACACCTCACAAAAGCCGCGCGTCGTCATCGACGCACTCGCAGAGTTCATGGCCACCCAGAACGCGCCGATCAACCGCAGCGCGTATCACCTGGCAGCACAGGCAACCGAACGATTCGAATCCACGCGCAGCAAGATCGCCGCGTTCATCAATGCCCCACATGCACACGAAGTCATCTTCACCAAGAACGCAACCGAGTCGCTGAACCTTGCGATCCTCTCCTGGGGTCGTGCAAACCTGAAATCCGGTGACGTCGTCGTGCTCACCCACATGGAGCACCACGCCAACATCGTCCCGTGGCACATGCTGGTGGCCGAACGCGGCATCGTGTTGCGCTGGATTCCACTCACGAGCGACTTCCAACTCGACCTCACCGACCTCGATGCGACACTTGCCGGCGCCAAGGTGTTCTCCTTCACCGCGATGTCGAACGTGCTCGGCACGATCAATCCCGTCGAGCGTCTGTGTGCAGCCGCGCATGCAGTCGGCGCACTCGCCATCGTGGACGCGTGCCAGTCCGTGCCGCACCAGCCAACCGACGTGCAGGCTTGGGGAGCAGACCTCGTCGCGTTCAGTTCGCACAAGATGTGTGGGCCCTCGGGCGTCGGCATCCTGTGGGGTCGCGAGGAGATCTTGAACGCGATGCCGCCGTTCTTGGGTGGCGGCAACATGATCGCCGACGTGCGCGTGGATGGCTTTACGACCGCCCCACTGCCGAACAAGTTCGAGGCCGGCACCCCCGCCATCGCCGAAGTAATCGCGCTCGGTACAGCAGTCGACTACCTCGCTGGTCTCGGCATGCACAACGTGCGACGTCACGAAATCGAGACGTCGAGTTACGTGCTCGAGATGCTGAAGGGTCGCTTCGGTGACGACATCACGATCCACGGTCCGACCAATCCCGAGGTCCGCGGCGCGACGTTCTCCTTCGCCTTCCGTGACATCCATCCGCACGATTTGAGCCAAGTGCTCGACCAACACAACGTGTGCGTGCGTGCGGGACACCACTGCGCAAAGCCCCTCATGCGCCTGATCGGGGCGAACGCGACGGCTCGCGCGAGCTTCTACCTCTACAACACGACCGACGAGGCCGACGCCTTGGCTGACGCACTCGAGAGCGCGTCAGATATCTTCTGATCTCGACAAGGGAGTAGCAATGGCCGGACTCGAAGACCTCTATCGCGAGATCATCCTCGACCATTACCGCACCCCTCGCAACCGTGGCGAACTCGAACCGCCCGCAGTCTCCGCCGAAGGACACAACCCGTTGTGCGGGGATGAGATTCGCATCTTCCTCGACGTGCGCGATGGCGTCGTCACCGACGTGAAGTTCTCCGGTTCTGGTTGCTCGATCAGCCAGAGCTCGGCTTCGATGATGACGAACGCAGTCAAGGGCAAGGACGTCGCCCAAGTGCGCGCCATCGTGCGCAAGTTCAAGAACATGATGACGGTCGAGGAAGACACCGACACTCCAATCGACGAAAGCGTCGCCCTCGGTGATCTCGAGGCGTTGCAAGGTGTGGTCAAGTTCCCGGTGCGCATCAAGTGTGCGACGCTCGGCTGGAACACCCTGCTCGATGCGCTCGATGTCGCGAAAGCCTGACGCCCACTCACGCGACGACAAGTGGTGCGCGCGCTGCGGGCGCGTGATCACGTGGCGATCGTCTCTCGCCAAGAACTGGGACTCGGTCAAGTGGTGCAGCGACGGCTGCAGGAAACTCGGCCTGCGCACAGTTGATGAACAACTCTCGACTGCGATCCTGGATCTCCTCGCCGCACGCGCAGGTGGCGCGACGATCTGTCCTTCAGAAGCCGCACGCCAGGTCGGTGGCGAAGAATGGGAAGACCTCATGGAACCTGCACGATGTGCAGCGCGACGACTCGTCGTCGCAGGGAAGATCGTGATCACCCAAGGTGGTCGCGTGGTCGACCCGTCGACGGCGAAGGGTCCGATCCGACTGCGGAGGGTGTGAGCGTCAGTTGACGCGGTTCGGCGGTGTGGCGCCGGACATGATCGCGAGGCAGTTCTTCGCAGCAGTGGTGGCCATCGCGGTGCGCGTCTCGACCGTTGCCGAACCGAGGTGCGGGATGAGGACCGCGTTGTCGAGACCGAGGAGACCTGCGTGCACCTCTGGCTCCTTTT
>VFQS010002543.1_pt1 | contig 14832 bp, 10 predicted proteins | sample 3512361 | NCBI WGS metagenome assembly VFQS01 (sample SAMN10412375, study PRJNA504923) | tailings metagenome | isolation source: Relicate 1 Philex TSF3 active mining | place: Philippines
AAACAAACTTGATTTTAATAAAATTAAATTATTTGAAATAAATTCAAAAAATATTAATACTAATGAACCTCTTTTTTGTTTTGGAGATTATTGTTTATATTTAAATAATAATGTTTATAGTTTAATTGATAAAACAACAAAATTAACACACAGTAGATATGATAAAGATACTAAAAAATGTGATTTTGTTTATTTGAATACAATATTAAAATTATATCCAAAAAATATTCAGACTGTGTGTGTTTTAGGTTTTGGATTAGGGGGATTACCATTGGCATTAGCTAAAAATAAAAACATAAAAAAAATAGATTGTGTGGATATTGATATTAAAATGTTTGAAGCATTTAAAACAATTAATAGTAATCCACCAAAAAAAATTAATTATTATTTAAATGATGTTAACGATTATATTAAATATTCAAATGAAAAATATGATATGATTGTAGATGATACATATGGCGCAGATAAAGTTATAGTAGATTATTCAATAATTAAAAATATGTTAAATCCTAATGGTATTTTATTTATCAATGTTATTAATTATCAAACTGTAAAAAAATTAGTGTCTGAATTAAAAGAAAATTATTCTTATGTTAATCATCAACAAGTCAACTTTAATTATTTAATAACATGTAAACATTAAATAGCTTCATCTAATTTGCTTCTAACTAAAATTTCTAAATCTGAAATTTCATCAATATTATAAACTGTTGAACCCATTGCATTATTAATAATTTGAGCAACTTTTAATGTTGATAAATTTGGTTTTAATTTTGATGATGACACACTTGGACATCCTCCTAAATTACCAAGTGAAGTATCAATTGAAACTAATTGATCTCCATATTTTTCAATAATTTTTGGAATATTTGAATCTTCAGGATGTGAATGTATATGAAGAGATAGTTTCTTTGTTGATTTAAATAACTGAATATATTGATCTAGTTGGGTCATATCATAACTTCCAATTGTATCTGAAATAACAATTTCATCAACTTTATTATTTTTGCCAAATTTATTAAAAATTTCAATAATATTTTTAATATGTAATTCATTAATTGGACCTTCAAATGGACAACCAAAACAAGTACTAATATAAATTCTAAAATTTTTATCACTAGATGAATCCAAAATTTTTTCAATTTGATCTAAATTATCCTTAAGATTCATATTAGTATTTTTTTGTACAAATGTTTCAGAACAAGCAGTAATAAGACTTATTTTGTTTACATAATTTATATTATGCCATTGGGTAAGTTCTTGAAATTTATTATAATTTGGTACAAGTAAAAATAGATTAGGATTATTTAATTTATTATAATCAATAGATTCTAAAACATCTTTAGTATTTACCATTTCTTTAATTTTATGACTAACATTTGAACCAAATTCAATATTATTAATATTTGCTCTTACTAATTTATTAATTACACTAAGTTTAATTGGTTTTGAAAATATAGGATTATTATTATTAGATTTTAAATTTTGAATTCCATCTCTTAGTGTAACGTCACAAATTCTTACAAAATTACTAAATAGTTTTGACATTAAATTAATTTATATTAATTAATATTATTATAAATCAATTTTTTATAAATCGTTTATTTCTTTTTCAATGTTTTTAATAGAGTTATTAATATTTTTAGGTAAAACCTTAATAATATCTTCATAAATTATAGTTTCTTTTTCGAGTAACAATTTGGCTAATTTATCTAAATAAATTTTGTTATTTTCCAATAATTTTTGAGTTAAATTTTCCAGTTTTTTAATTAGGACTTTAATTTCAAGTAAAATTTCAGGGGGGATATTTTTATACAATTTATTATAATTTATTGGACCAAGATTTTCACTCATCCCCCATTCCAATAAATATTTTTCAGCGAAAGTTGTTGCGCGTTCAATATCGTCATGTGCCCCACTAGAAAAAGAATTGTAAAATATTTTTTCAGCACCTCTTCCTCCTAACAACACACATATTTGACTTAAAATAAAATTACTTGTGTATAATTTTCTATCAATTGGTTTAGGCTGGGAAAATCCTAAAGCATTAGCACCCCTTGGTAATATTGATACTTTAATAGGTGGTTCAGAGTCGGCTAACATATATCCAATTAATGCATGTCCGGCTTCATGATGTGCGACTCTTTTAAGTTCATCTAGTGACATTTTTCTTTCAGGTTTTTCTCGTCCAATCATTATTTCATCAATAGCTTTTTCAACGTGTTGATATATTAAGTATTCATAATTATTTTGAATAGCATTAATTTTAGCCTGATTACAAATATTAGCAATATCTGCTCCTGATAATCCTGAAGTTAATTCTGATATTTTATTAAAATTTAAATTATTAGTTTGTGTTTTTTTAAGATATAATTTAAACATTTTTGCTCTTTCTTCTTTATTTGGTGGGTCAAAATAAATTTTTTTATCAAATCTTCCTGATCTTACTAATGCACTATCTAAATTTTGAACAAGATTAGTTGCTCCAAATACCATAATTGAATTATCTTCTTTAAAACCATCCATTTCTACTAGCAATTGATTTAATGTAGAATCTCTTTCTGAATTAGAGTGTTCAGATTCCCTATTTCTCCCAATAGCATCAATTTCATCAATAAATATAATACATTTTTTCAAATTTCTTGCTCTTTCAAATAAAGATCTTACTCTTGAAGCACCAACTCCTACATATTTTTCAACAAATTCAGATCCAGAAGTAGAAATTACTGGAATATTAATTTGTTTGGCTAATGTTTTAACAAGTAAAGTTTTACCAGTTCCTGGAGGTCCAACTAGCAAAATTCCTCTGGGTAATTTAACATTCCATTTGGAATATTTATCTGCGTTTTTAATAAAATCCATATAATATGCCAAATCAGTTTTAACTGTTTCTAGCCCGATAATTTTTTTAAGTTTAATATGATTTCTATTTTGAGAATTTGTAATAGGCTTTAAAGATCTTGTTGGTGGAGGCTGATCAGGTGCAGGTTTTGGTATTTTTTTATTAAAATTTTTATAATAAAGACTCCCATTTAATTTTATTTTATTAATTGTATTCACTAAAAAGTAGAAAGTAATTATATAATAAAATAAACTAAATATCATTAAAATAATTTAGAAAAATTAAATATAACTTATATTATATATAACGAATGTCTAGCAAAGATAATGGTAAGAGACAAGCTAATAAATCTGGTAAATCATCAGAAACATCATCATCAAGATCTGATACCAAGTCATCATCTTCAAGATCTGATACTAAGTCATCATCTTCAAGAGCTGATACTAAAGTAGTATTAAAATCAGCATCAGTATCAAGTGCCCAATTAGATCCTCCAATTACTTATAGTGGTATTGCTGAACAAATTTGTTTTTTAGCAAAACAAACAAAACAAGACAATACTCGTTTTACCCCAAATGAAGTTGTAAATACTGATAATTTTGGAAAAAAAAGAAGATTATATTCTGAAATTAATGCAAGACCTGATAAAAAAAATTTTATTGTTTCATCTGTAAATCATGCATTCCCAATTAATAGAATCTTTTTTGTTCCTGGACAATCAAGTTCCGCTGTAAGTTCTTCACAACAACTTATTCAATATACCCCTAATGATGTAAGTGGTGGTAGAATTCAAATAGAAGCAATGCCTTTAACATTAACTAGATCTGATAAAAGTGGTGCCACTTATAATGCTACAATGAATCAAACAGCATCATTTGATATTGTAACTGGTCAAATAAGTATTGAATTAAGAGAACCAAATTCAAAATTATTATATGTTAGTAAATATAAAATTAATGATATGTCTGATTTAAATGCTAAAATAATATTAGATCCTTTTACAACTGACGAAACAAAAATTATTAGAAATAATCAAAGAACCAAAACAGTTTTATCTAGATTAAATGGCCCCAAAGTAAATATATACACATATTTAAATTTTAAATTAAACATTAGCTCAAGCTCAGCTTCTGAACAAATATCAATGACATCTACTTTAGAAGAAATTAAAGCTAAATTTAGTAAATTAAAACCAGAATTTGATAAATTAAAAAGTAGAACAGTATTATCTGATGAAGAAAAAATGGAACTCAGAAAATATAATTTTGTTGAATCTGTATTAGCTACTCCTGATACTTTATCTCAATATAATAGACAATTGACAAAATGGTTTAATGATTATAATGCATGGACCCGTAGAGGTGATTTAATTGTTGATAGACCAGAAAAACAAGAATATATTTTAGAGCATGTACAACAAGGTAAACCTAGATTATCAAATTACATGATTAGATTACTTGATAGAGTTAGTAAATATGATTCTAGAATTGTTACTTATGAAGATTCTGAAGTAATTACAGACTATAGTTTAAGAGAAAATGCTGAAAGAGAACAAATTAGACAAAGAGAATCACTAGAAGAATTAAGATCAAGAAATATACCAACTTTTAAGGGTAACGAAGAAGCAAATAGAGCTGCAAGAAAAGCACGTGAAGCTGAAATAAAAGAAGCTGAAAGACTTGCTAACATCCCTATATCAGAACGTATGAAGGTTCGTGTTCCCTTAGTATCAGTTGATGGAACTTTTGGTGTTTACCCACCATATTTAGTTAGCGATATTTTAAGATATGGTTCTTCATTTTTAAAACTTAATGTCGTTGATTCACTTTGCTTAACTTCAGAAAATATTCAACAATTTAGTGAATACATTAATGGATTTAAATCATTAGTATTTAATGTTGCATCTTTATACTGGCAATTGGCATTACATAAAAGACTTAATTTTTGTGGTCCTGAAACAAATCCAGATACAGCTGACTTAATAATTAATTTTTCTTATTCTGCTTCAATTTATTCTGAATTATCTTGGCTCAAGTCTAAATCAGACAGATCAAGTAGTTTAATGATTGAAAACAAATTGGAACCTATTAAATTATTAGAATCATCTGCTAAAGCATCTTCAAGTAAAGAAGCATCTATGGTTCCAGTAGCTGCTAAAGCATCATCTAGTGCATCATCTAGTGCATTATCTACTACATCTTCAGCCTTATCTAGTGCATCTCCTAGTTCAGAATCAGCAAGTGAATATAATATTTCAAAAAACATTAATCATTGGATAAGATTTAAGCCATGTGATAAAGCTAAAGATGCTATTAACATATTAGCTAATGAACCAACAGAAGGTTTTAAAATAGTCCCATTAATATTATTACCTGTTGATGAACCTATATTTGGTGATGATCAATTTGATAGAATTCAAGATTTTGATTTATTATATGCGAAATTATTTAAACCTAGAGGTATTGCATCTTTTGTTACAAGTTTCTTTGATGTATCATTAGGTTCAAATTTTGTTGCTTTTGTTGAAAAAAGATACAATTATATGGAAGATTTAGATGAATCTAAACCTGTTCAAGAAGCATCAAATCTTGAATTAAACGATATGAATTTATTCCCATATTTAGAAAGAGAAAAACCAATCGAGTCAAGAAAATTATTAACTGATATACCAGAATTATCATCAACAGTTTCCGAATCTGCAAAAGCATCTGCGTCAATTTGGGCTAAATTTGACAAAGAAAAGGCAGCAAAAATACCAGATCCCGTTGTTACTGAAAGAAAATCAGTTCCCGTTGTTACTGAAAGAAAATCAAAACAAAGAGTTACATATGATTATGAATCTGATTCAGAAAAAGACTTTGTTATGAGTAAAAAAGATCCATCATCTTTACCATCTGACACAGTAATAGCAAGACCTGATGATATATTTGAAAGACAAGAAGATTTACACACAGCACAACTTGGATTTAATGATAGAAGACCCGAATCACGTAGACAATATAGAGAAAGACAACAAGCAAATAAAGAAAAGTCCGAAATACGCGCAAGAGGATATGAATCAAAAGAAGCGATGGAAAAATTACATAAAAAATGGAAACTCGATGGTTTAACAAGCCGTATTTTTGTAGCATGGGTATCAAATAAAAAATACAAACAATTAATTCGCAATGATAGTTTTAATGAAGAAATTATTAATGGAATATTAGACAGTTTATATGATAATAATTTAGCTCAATTTAATAAATTAACTTTTAATAGACTTCAAGAACTTGTTGCACAAAAAGCAACTGCTATTCCTAATGAAGATTATTCAGATATTGATGAAGAAAAGGGGGAAGTATTTAAAATAATGAAAGAAGACTTGGAAAGTATGAAGAAACCATTCGAAGAAGCTGCACTTTTAGTATCAGAACAAAATAAAGCACTTGCAATGTCAAGACAAAAAACAAGACTGGCAAATTTGAAGATGTCTAAAGGAAAAAATAAGCAGGGTCAAGGTCGTGATTATAAACTAACTGGTGGATATTATGAAAAATATTTAAAATATAAAACAAAATATTTAGAATTAAAAGCAAAATTAAACTTATAATCTAGCTTATTTATATAGCTGTAAAGATATTATGAGTAGTGATAGTTTTAATTCTTCGTATTTAATTTTTTCACATGGTTCTAGAATGGAACCAACTTCAGATAACTTTGTTTTACCAGATAATTATAAATTAGTAACATTACATGTTCCTGGTAAAGAAATAAAAGAAAAACTTGTTAAAATAATTTTTAGTCAAATAGAAAAAAAAGCAGAACCCATTAATAATCTTTTTAATATTAAATGTCCTATTGCTAGAAACGATGTAAGAAAATATTTAGAAAATTCTTTCATCATTGATTATTTAAAATCAGTTTTTGTTTTGGACGGTCCAAGTAAAATTAAGCCACATTTAGATAACTATTTTATTACCTATGATTTTGATAAATCAATTGATACTATTGATGAATTAGAATTATTATTAAGAAATCAAAACTATGATCAAATTAAAGATATTTTAGCTTTTGAAATAAGAACATATCGTCCAGGTGATCAATGTCCAAAAATGTTATTAGATTTTAGATTTTTTAGGTCTCTTACAAATATTCCTTCTGGAATTTTTAATACTAAATTATTGGAAAATTTTAATTATGAAAATACTAAAGAATTAATTGATTTAGGAATTGATGATAATAAACCAATATCTTTAGTTGATTTTGAAAATAAATCATATGTATTTGATAATAAGTTAAAATCTGCAGACAAATTACCATTTTTTAAAAAAATAAAAGATACAATACCAAATGGATTATTAATAATTTTAGCATGTGGTTCTTTTATAAATCCACAATCAAAGCTTCAAAGAACAAATTCAGATTTAAGACAAAAACTAATTTATAAAAAATATTATATAAATTATAAATAAATAATAAAATCTATCTAACTAACCTATTTAAATAAATGTTATTATTAATAATTAAAAATGGAAAACACGAATCAAAAAGCAGAGTGTGTGTTGGCTGTTTGTGGCCCGGTTGATGCAGGCAAAAGCTCATTAATTGGAGTTTTAACAAGCGGACAATTAGATAATGGTAGAGGATTAGCAAGAAATAAAATTTTAATTCATCCTCATGAAAGAGAAACAGGTAGAACCAGTCATATTACTTATAATCCTTTAATTTATAATAAGACAAGTGACAAAATTGTTTTAACAAATCCAAAAGAAAAATCAGAAAACTTATTAAATTTTAATATGAGAAATATCAAGACAAATGAATGGTCAAATAAAGTTGTAAGTTTTATTGATTTGGCAGGCCATGAGAAATATTTAAAAACAACAATATTTGGTGTTACTGGTTTATTTCCAGATTATGGTATTGTTGTTATTGGAGCAAATACAGGCATCACTAAATTAACAAGAGAACATCTTGGTATTTTGTTATATTTGAAAATTCCTTTTATTATTACTATTACTAAAGTTGATTTAGCTCCTAGACAAGTGTATCAAAGCTTGTGTAACCAATTAAAAAAATTATTAGGTAGAAATACTTATGGTAAAGTTTTATATTTTGTATCTGATTCTGACAAAAATAATGAAGAAACTGATCATTATTTAACTCATATGATTGGAAATCCAGATATTGTTCCTATTATTTCAATTTCAAATAAGGATGGAACAAATATAGAAAATTTACACAGAATTCTTTATTCTTTACCTCCAAGAGATAAATGGTCTAGAATAAAAACTCCTGGAACTGTATTTTATATTGATGCAGTTTTTGTGGTTCCAGGTATAGGTATGGTTATATCGGGAACAAATAAAGGTGCTCCAATCAAGGTAAAACAAAAAATGTTTTTAGGGCCTTTTAATGGACAATTTAAAGAAATTCAAATAAGATCAATACATAATAGTTTAAAACAAAACGTAGACATAGCAGCACCTGGTGTTCAATCATGTCTTGCATTTAAAATTACTAATCAAAAAGATGTTATTGAAAGATCTATGATTTTAAAAGGAATGGTTGTAGTCGATGATGTTAATAAATATAAAAATAATGTTGTTACATCATTTTATGCAAGAATTAATGTATTGCACCATTCAACAACAATTAAATCTGGTTATAGTCCGGTAATTCATTGTGGTCCAATCAGACAAACAGCTAAAATAGATCTAGAAGTAATACCAAATAATAATCAAACTCATAATAATTTAGTAGAACAAAAAGATGAAAGTAAAAAAGAAAATTTACTAAGAAGTGGCGATAATAAAATTGTTAAATTTACATTTGCATATCATCCTGAATTTATTGAAGAAAATATGGTTTTCTTTTTTAGAGATGGAACAACTAAAGGTGTTGGTGAAGTATTAAAAATAACTGATAACATAGATGGAATAAATTTTGATCAAGTAAATATAACACCAACAACTGTGAATTCTAACAGTAATACATTGCAAACACAAACTAATAAATAAATAATTTTTTTATATAAATAATCTTATCCTATTCTTTCTTCTTGTTGTATTGTTTACTGTTAAGATAATTGGTTAGTCCAATTGCTTTTTCCATGATAGCCATTGTAAAAATGAATAAAATAGGGCTTGGAAAAATAAGTGCCATAATTTTAACATTTTTAATATTAAAATCATAAACACCACCAAAATAATTAACAAATAATTTAATTTGTTCTTTTGGTTCATAATTTGTAATAATATCTGGAGTAAAATGATATTCTGTAATATTATATTGATCACAATAATTAAAAGTTGATTTGTAAGTTATCAGATTAGCTGTGTAACCTTGTCGAATCATTGTTGGTTTTGAAACAATTTCAGTTGTATATTTACCCGTAAAATCACAATCAAAAGTATCAACCCATAATGTTATATAATAAATCCATAACAGGAATAAACTAGCAGTGATAATAGGTATGTAATTAATAATATTCTTATTTAATATAGTAAACATTAAATAAGATATTACTCTTATAAATTAAATAAAAAATCAATTTTTTTGTATTTATTTTATTTTATTAAAAAATTTTTAATAGTTGATAATTTGTTTTCCAAGCCAATTTATTGCTGAACAAAAGAATGGACCAATACCCAAATAAATAATAATTGACTCTAATAGACTGATATAATAGTGTTTAGTTGATCCAAAATAATTTTTGTAAATTACAAAATTTTTATTATATTCAAATTTATTAAATATATGTTCAGGTACATAGTAATGTTTAATTTCATTATTATCACAACCATAAAATACAGATAAAATTGGATCAGCTGTGTTATTTAAAGAATAAATATTGGTATTTGTATTGGTTAAATAATTACATTTTATAATATCTGTGTTAAATACTTGACCAACAGTTGTAAACAAGGAAAATACGCACATATAAAATACAATTACTTTAATTATTAAAATTAATAATCTTTCTGGTGTCATTAAATAAATACCTTCTAAAATAAATTTAAAAAAAATCAATTTTTATTTATTGTTTGAATAATTATTCTTGATCATGAATAACAGGTAAAATATCTTGAACTATATCTTTATATGTCATCATTCTCATTTTACAACAGTATCTTTTTAATCCTAAACTTAATAGTAATTTACTAAGCTCTTTTTCTTTTTCTTCTGCTGATAGATTTGGATTAGTACAAATTTTCTTTTTACCTTCTTCATATTCTAAATTTTTTTGGCCTAAAAAATAGCCACAAGTAGGACAAGTTATATATAACATTAATTATTATTATATATTTAGTTCATATATTTTTAATTCAATTTTTTTAAACAAAATTAATTAAATATTTATAGAAATAATTAAAAATGTTTTATCTGATTATATAATAATGTCAAATAAAAGTTCAGGTTATAGTAAAATAGAATTAGATTATTTAACAACAAATAAATCAAATAGAGATTTAGATAAAAAATTTGATCAAAAAGATTTTAACAAAAAATTTGAAGAAAATGAAAGAATTATCGAAGAAGAAAGGAAATTTGTATATGCTGAAGATATTATTCAAAAACATCATGTTGTTGATAAAAATTTACCTCATAAAAAACCTGTTGAAGATGTTATAATAAATATTAGAGAAATGTTTTATAAAATTTTAGAAATGTTAATAGATAAACAAAATCCCATACCTTATATATTTTCATCACCTGACAGACACTTTGCTTTTGCTGTTTTACTAATAATTATGGGTACTTTATTGTTATTATTTAGTAATTTGATGATGTCAAATTCTAAAAATTAGAATTTATTATTAACATTAACAATAACTACCAAATATTAATTTATTTATAAAAACATATAAACACCAATAATATAATTAATAATTTATTTTATAATTAATTATATAGAATGAAAATTTATATTTTAAGACATGAAGATAGAACTCAAGACTGTTCTTTTTTCGCACCTTTAACAAAAAAAGGTTTAGAGAATTCAACTAAATTAATAGATTATTTAAAAAAGCAAAATATAACAAAAGTATATTCTTCTCCGTTTATTCGTACTTTACAAACTGTTTATCCTTTTGTTAAAGAAACAAATTCAAAAAACTCAGATTTTAAAATAAATTTAGAATATGGATTATCAGAATTACATCATGAAGATTTAATTCCTAAAAAAGCAGTTGGAATTAGTTTGCCAGAGTATTTAGCAGAATCATTTTGTTGTAATTTAGAATATAAATCAGTAATAAAACCAACTGAAATTGTTTATCCAGAAAAAGATAAAGATGTATGTTTAAGAGTTAAAAGATTATTAAAAAAAATAATTGAAGAGCATTTAGATATTGAATCTACAATTTTGCTAGTAACACATCAATCAGTTTGTGCAGAAATATTAAAAATCGTAAATCGCGGTAGTACAGAATTAGAGTGTAAACTAGAACCAACTATAATTACAAATTATGAAAAAGGAAAATTATCATTAGTTTATGATAACGGATGGACATATAAACCAATAAATTAATTGGTTTAGTAATAAAATTTTATCATATTATTTAATAATGTCACAAGATTTAGAAAAACCTAAAACTTATATAGATTTATTATTAAATAATATTACTGCTTTAACAAAAGACAGGTTTGTTACACCAGATTTTAAAAAGATAATAAAAGACACAGTTAGAAACTTTTTTCCAAAGCTAAATGATCAGGACTTAAATTTAATTCAAATTCTAACAGTGTTTGTTGTTGATTTAATTTCATATAAATATTCATTTGATAAAAATAATAAAGACTATTATAACCAATGGACACAAAATGATAATAGAGATATCAAAGGTGTTATATTATTGTTATTGCCTTTTATTGATGATAAAAATAATGGATATCTTTTAAATAAGATTACAGATTTAAATCAATTATTATATTCTCAAAAAGGTAAAAAATATGTATCAGATAACATTAAAGATTTTGAAAGAACAAATAGTTTTTTATCGACTTATTTTGAATTTGGTAATATGGGAATTGGTCTTTTAGGATTAGATAATTCTAAGCCGGATGTATTGTTAGATTTGTATAAAAATGACTATAAACTAATTTATGATATTATTCATCATAATTTTATCGGTTTATTAAAAACTTTGGAAATAATAAATGGAAAATGTTATATAAATTGGGTTAATATTTCACCTTTAAATTTAGAAAATTATATTGATTCTGTAATTTATGATAAAACAAGAATGCAATTTAATGCTTTGCTTCAAATTTTAAAATCATCAGGAGATAATCGTTCAAATCAATTTGATTTATTGGAAAAAAATATGATGATTGATTATTCAGGTTTATGGTTTGGTAATTTATACAATATAATTAGAATAAAATATTACGAAGAAGCAAAACCAATTAAATGGTTAATTTTTCCATACGAAGTTAGTGAAAAAAATAAAATTTATTTAATACAAGGTTTAAACAAAATTTTTAACTTGGACAAAATAATAAGTTCTAAATATTTTAACTACAATGATCTTAAAGATGATGATAAAACAAGTTTTAAAAGACGTTTTAAAAGAATTGTTGAAAATTTACAAGAAGCAAATTCTGTAATAACTGGGATATTAAACACAGATTTAGATATAATCAAATATTTGATAATTTATTTAGTTAATAATTATTCAAATAAAAAAGAAATAAAAGGTAATAATATTAAAAAATTCCAATTTGAAACAGAAAATCAAGATGAGAAAATAGATGATTTTGATAAAAAAGACATGGAAGCTATTAATAAATTGAGTCAAAAAGATATAGTTGATTGTCTAAATGAATTATATTTAAATTCTATTGATCATGTATGGAATTATTTAAAGGAAAGTATTGAAATGTTAATAAATTCGCCTTATGGAAAGTTTTTAATAAAACAAAATAAAATTGTCGATACTTATTATTATGAACCTTTTAATTCAAAATTTAAGGAAACTCCACAGTACAAAAATAACGTAAAAGACAGATTAAATTTAAAGAATATTTATAATATTGCTAAATCATTATCGCACGATAGCTCGAGTTCTTGGATTTTATCAGATGAAAACTACTTGTCATTAAATAAGGAATCAAAAATAAATTATTTTCTTAAAATTGAAGGAGGAGTTGATAATAAATCTTGGATTAATTTAAATTCAAATCTTAAAAGACAAATACTATACAAATCTTTCAATTACAATCAAGAATTAGATTCAATGCTTACCGCTTTTAAAAATTGTTTATTAGTTTTAGTATTTGAAGAGTTAGCTTCTACAGGTTTATTAAATAAATTTGAATCAAACATAAAAATTACAGATAGATTGTTACTACCTAAAGATACTGGACCTAAAAAAGCAAAAAGAAAAGAACTTATGAAGGAACTATTTACAAAAAATAAAGATGCTTGGTTAGATTCTTATTATTATTTAACAAATGATAAATTTAAAAATCTTGGAAAAATTAGAGTGGATAAATCAGAAATAGTTGATCCAAAAAATAAATATAAAGAAGAAAATTATTTTGATTTTACAAAAGATCAAGAATGGTCAGTTTTCTATGCAATGGATTGGATAAGTCAAATTAGTTTCTTTCAACATTACATTTTTCACCAAGTTTTATATGTTACCGGTGCTACAGGTCAAGGTAAATCAACTCAAGTTCCAAAATTATTACTTTATGCATTAAAAGCTATTGATAATAAATCTAATGGTAAGGTTGCATGTACTCAACCTCGTGTTCCACCAACAGTTGAAAACGCCACTCGTATAGCTGACGAATTAGGTGTACCAATACAACAAACTACTAATAATTCTGCATTTAAAACAAAGACCTATAATTATTGGGTACAATACAAACATCAAAATGATTTTCATATAAATGATAAAAAATTACATGGCTATTTAAGAATTATGACCGACGGTACATTATTAGAGGAATTAAAATCTAATCCAACAATGTTTAAGAAAGCATCTGATCAAAAAGAAGATAAATTTATAAACAAAACTATTTATGATATAATTATTGTTGATGAAGCTCATGAACATAATATTAACATGGATTTAATTATTACATTAAGTAAACAGGCTTGTTATTTTAATAATAAAGTAAAATTAATTATAGTGTCAGCAACTATGGATGACGATGAACCTATATATAGACGTTATTTTTCAATGATTAATGATAATTTAATGTTTCCGATTAAAAATACAATTTCACATCCATTTTTAAATGATAACAACTTTTTACCATATCCCGAGTATATGGATAGAAGATATCATATTTCACCGCCTGGTGAAACCACACAATATAGAGTTGATGAAATTTATTTGGACAATAATTTGGCTGTTTATAAAGGAAATAAAATTGATGAAAGACTTACAGCAAAAGAGGCACAAGAGTTAGGTTATCAAAAAATATTAGAGATTTGTTCAAAGTCCCCAAATGGTGAAATATTATTTTTTGCAAATGGTAAAAAAGAAATTTTAGAAGCAACTGAATATTTAAATAAATACTTGCCTCCAGGAAATATAGCATTACCATATTTTGCTGAATTAAATGAAACTTATAAAGGAATGATATCTAAAATTGATGTTAAAATATCACAAATTAAAAACAAACGTGAGAATATTTATTTAGAATGGGGTGATAATTATATTGAAGACGTAAGTGTTCCTAGTGGTATTTATAAAAGAGCTATTATAATTGCAACAAACGTTGCAGAAGCTTCTGTTACTATTCCAAGATTAGCATTTGTAGTAGATAATGGTTATTCTAAAGTTAATACATATAATGTTCAATATAATATAACAAATTTAGAGGTACAAAAAATATCAGAAGCAAGTAGAGTACAAAGAAAAGGACGTGTTGGTAGAATTGGTGATGGTACCGTTTATTATATGTATAAAAAAGATGCTAGAAAAGAAATTAAACCAAAATATAAAATAACTCAAGAAGATTTATCAGCAACTATATTAGGATTATTATCA
>VFQS010002544.1_pt1 | contig 14828 bp, 23 predicted proteins | sample 3512361 | NCBI WGS metagenome assembly VFQS01 (sample SAMN10412375, study PRJNA504923) | tailings metagenome | isolation source: Relicate 1 Philex TSF3 active mining | place: Philippines
GACGCGGTCAACGGCCTTGCCCCACTCCTCGAGGGCTTTCTCCTGGTAGGGGGCCCGCTTGCCGATCCAGTCGGTCTGCTCGAATGGCGCCCATGAGTCGCGCTTTTGGCCGGAGTCGGACGGGTAGCGGACCATGGTCGCGCTGGCCCCGCCGGAGAATACTTTGCGGTTTCCGCCGATTCTGACAACCGGGATTCGGTCCGTGCCTGCCTTGACACTGGCGGCAATCTTTTCGCCCCATGGGCCTGCATGGTTCACGGCGGCGTCTTTCCACGCCGGAACCATGTGCCGCTCGGCGATGACCTTCGATGAAGCCTTGAGCTCCTGGTTGGCCTCTTTGGGCAGCTTGTTGAGGGCGCGGAGCAGCTCGTTTAGGCCCTCGATGTAGGTGTCGAACACTTTGGCGGTTGCCATCAGGTCAACTCCTCGAGGATCGTCGCTATCAGTGCCGGTTCGTACTGCCGTACTTCTTCAATCGGCCTGCCTAGCCGGATCGCCAGCTTCACTAAAAGTCGTCGCCGGGATCCGACCGGGTAGGGTCCACGTCCCTGCCAACAATGACTCGGGCCTTGCGCTCCCTCGCCCACGCTTTGACTTCCTCGAGGTTCTTCGGGTCGCGGCCCTCGCAGTGAATGAACGCAATGGTGAGTCGCATCCCGTGCTCGGAAGTCTTCGCCCGGGGATCCTTCGCTACGAGCTCTTCGTAGGTCCAGAAATCGAGGCTAGTGGTGTTGAGGCTGGTCGCCTCGTCATTGTCGTCCAGGTAGACGTTTAGTTGTGGAAACATGGTTTTTCCCCGTTCACGGTTGACTAGGTGAATGAAACGGACCCCGTGAATGACACGGAGCAGGTTGCGACGCCTGCGGCGTCGACGTTCATCTCAGCGGACTCGATCATCATAGCCGCGCCGGTCCAGACGCCGGTGGCGCTGGCGACCTCGACCGCGACATCGTTACCGGCCGCGATGGCGACCTGCAGGGCGTCGTAAAGGCCCGTGTTCTCGTCGTACAGGAAATCGAGGGACACCCCCGAATTGAGATCCGTCTGGACGAATGACACGTCCCCGAGCGTGGGGGTCCGGACGATGGTGGGCGTGGTCGTGATGGTGCCCGTGGTGACCTGATCGGTGTAGGCGACGGCACCGACTTTGACGGTGAAAGCCGCGCCGGCAACGCTGACAACTGCCATTTCTAGTTCTCCTTCATGTGTGCCGATACGGCAATCTCGACGGTGTAGACGGTGCCCTGGGCCCCTGTATCGGACAGGGAGGGCGGGTTGACCAGGTCCACATTGAACCCGGTCGGTATAAGGCCTAGGCAGTCGTCGACGGCGTTCTCGATGTCGAGTACGGCCTGGGCGTTGTTTCGGGGGCTGATGACGATCAGGATCCGCCACCGGGCCCGGTAGTTCAGGGTCGAGCCGAGCCGCTCAGGGAGCAGCCAGGGCGTGTCAGGGACCACGACGATGCAGGGGGGGGCGGGTACGGCCGGGACCGTGTCGTAAACCCTGAGCCCGGATGCCTCCATGGCGGCCGTGAGGGCCGTTCTGGCCTCCGTTGTCAGCGCGGTCATCCCACCATGCCCCCGGGGTTCAGATACGGCCCTAGGAGGCTCATGACGCGCCGTGTGAGCCACACGGACAGCCGGTAGGGGCCGGGGCTGAAGTCGACAGCCACGGCCTGTCCTCCGGCCGCCGTGCGGGCTTGGAAGATCTCCACGCCGACGGCCAGGGCTGCCTCTTTGCACGCTGCGGGCTCGAGTTCGTAGGCACCGGTGGTAATGAGGGCCCCGACGATGTCGTCGGAAGCTTCCGCGACCTGGTCTAGGACGGCGTCGAGCGGGTCGACGTACTCGAGATCGAGCGCGTCGGCCAGCTCTTCGCCGGTGACTAGTGCCATGTCGGGGCCCTCATCCCTAGGTGGTCAGGCTAGGCCTGGTTATAGATGCCGACGATGCCCGCGGACACGAACGGGCTGATGACGCCGTAGCCGTAGATCGACACGTCACGGCCGAGGTTCCCGGCGACGTCGTTCGTCGCCAGGCGCGGCCCGTCCTCGAGCCATCCGACGGCGGCCCGGTTCGTGACGATGGCATCCTCCGTCTCGTCCGTGGCGAACTCGGCCGCCAGGACCAGCGGGAGGCCCATGATCGTGGCCCGGCCGGTACGGCCGTCGAAGGTGCCGCCCACGTTCTGCACGGGGTAGTTCGAGGACTGGAACGCCGTCCAGGCGCCGAGCTTCTTCATCACGGCGCTGTTGACGTACACGACCTCGGCGGGCTGGCCCGTCGCGGTCTGGACGTCGATGGACGCGGCCCACACGGCCTCGATGAACGCCGAGCCCGTCGTGTCTGCCGAGAAATCGTAGTCGATCCCGGCGGTGTCGTTGGCCCAGAGGCCGTTCTGGAAGGCGTAGTCCGTCTCGGTGCCGTAGGCGCCCAACATGATGCGCTGGTGGGCGTCGACGTAGGACGGGTCGGTCCGCTCGATCACCTGGAACGACAGGCGGGAGCCTGCCGCGTAGGTGGCCAGCGTCGCGGTGCCCTTCTTGATGTCGATGTCAACCGAATTGACCTCGTCGCCCTCAGCGGCCTGCGTCGCCACGATGGCGGACAGGTTGCCGTCGAAGTAAGGCCAGTTGACGGTCATGCCTGCACCGGCGGCGCTGATGGGGCCGCCGATGGCGGAGATGCAGGGGCGGCCGCGGTCGAGGACGCCGCGGATCTCGCGCAGCCACACCGGCGGCACTAGGCCGGGTGCGTCGGCGAGGGTCTGCACGTCAAGGGCGCGGTTCTCGACCTGACCGGCGTTGACGGCCTTGACGTACTCGCCGAACGAGCGGAACTCGGCGAGCGGGTGGAGGGCTTCGCCCTTGATCTCGAGGCCTGCGACCTTGTCGCGCAGCTGCGCGACGGCCTCACGGGCCTCGATGTCGACCACAGCCACCTCGGCCGTGGGGGTGTCCATGGTCTCGGACATTGGTACTTCCTCTCTAATTTCGCTTACGCCTGCGGTGGCGTATGCGGGCAGGTGGGTTTGGGACACCTCTATGAGGCGGGCCCTGGTGTGTCGTACGGCGGTCTTTGTCTTGTTCCACACTGACTCGATGGGCGAGAACCCGACGGAAAGGCCCTTGGATGCGCCTCCGCGCATCAGGGTGGCGCCGTCGCGGCCCTGGACGGTGTTCAGGATGTCGAACCCGATATAGAGGCCGTCGGGCTGGTTCTCTGCCTCCGTGATGACGCCGATGGGCTCGCCGTGACGGTAGGCGAAGGGCTTGCCGATGACGTCGGCCGGGTCGAACGCGCCGGGCTCGAACGATTCGGACATCCCGCCAAGGTCCGTGGGGTCACCGTAGGGGACGGCCCGGCCGTAGCCGTGGGCGATGACGTTGTCGTCCTGCCCGGTCTCGCGCAGCTCCACGATCAGGTCAGCGGTGACTTCGGTTGTCTTCATGGTCACTCCATAATGCCTAGAGTCGGGATGTCGAGCAGGTCACGGGACTCCTCGACATCGATCACGCCGAGCGGTAGCAGGGTATTGACGATGCCTGCAAGCTCGGCCGGGTTTCCGCGCAGGAACACGGACGTGTCGAACGTGACGCGGTGCCCTCGAGGGGTGATGTCATCCATGCTGAGCCGCTCGGATACCTGCAGCATGACCGGGCTCAGGGACATCTCGAGCAGGCTGCGGAACAGGTCAACGCGGTTGGCGTACGTGATACTCGACCCCGGGATACCGGCACCACACCACATGGGGTCAAGGTTGGCAAACCGGCTGATAGCGGCGGCACTGGCCTGCCGTGCCTCGACGAGCTGCAGGTCGCGGGCGTTCCAGCCCATCTGATCGGCCTCGATCACGCTGTTCAGGTACGCGGTCGAGCGGTTTGCCCTGGCGGTCTCCCAGGCCTCGAGGATGTCGTCGACCATGGATGCGGGCAGGTCGGCTCCGGTGTTCTTCAGCACGACGGACGGCATGGGGGTCTCGGAGTAGCGCAGGGTCGCGGCCTCGAGCGCGGCCGCGGTATTGATGGCGGTCGAGCCGGTGCGGAGCCAGCCGCCCATGCCGTCGCCGTAGAACTTGATGACGTCGCCCGTTGGGACGCGGTTGCCCAGGTGGTAGAACGGGTCCGAGGGTGGGTAGGCGTTGACGTCGACGCCGACGTTTCCGCCGTTGAGGTCGGTGACGTCCTGGACGCGCATGGGCGTGATCTCGTCGGGGAAGCCGTCCCAGCTGCGCTTCAGGATCCGCCAGTAGGCGACGTCGTAGCACAGCAGGTCGGTAATGGTGCGCTGCATGATGCTCGAGTACGGCATGGACCGGGATGGCCGCTCGAGCAGTGTCCGGGGCCGGACGGGCCCGTCGGTGATGTATTCGCGAAGCGGGAACGCGCTGATCGTCGCCGTGTACGTCTTAAGGGCCTTAGCAAACGCGGGGACCTGCATGGCGGTATTCATGGACACAATGCCGCCGTACCCGGACGCAATGGCCGCCAGGAGTGCGCCGGATTCGCGGGCGTGAGGGACCGGGCCCTCAAGCGCCTGCGCTGCAGCTGACGCTATCTCGGCCTGGTCCCTCACGACCTTGAGTGAACGGGGAAACGCCACGATGCCAGCCTATAGCACACCATCCCGACGAACTAGTTCATTCGAGCTAGGCGCGTCGCCGCGTGTGGATCATGGGCACAGGTTTCGGTGTCTTGGCGGCCTCGGCCACAGCGAACATCACGGCCCGGGCCGCATACACCCCGCCCCGGCCCATCGGCGCGGTCATGACCCATCCCCCGGACCGCTTCGAGATGGTCGAGGACCCGAAGTGCTCTTGCAGGATCTGCGAGCCGTCGTGCCGGATCAGTTTCTGATCGAACAGGTCAAGGAGAATTTTCGTTGCGGTGACGGCCTCACGCTGCCCCACCAGGGAGTCGAACCGTTCCCGGAGCCGTTCGGCGTAGGTCGGGGTCACCAGGACGTACAGCTGCGGGTGCTCCGCCCGGATGGCGGCGAGCCGCTCGTCCACGTCCCGGATGGTCCGGTGCGTCGTGACCCGGACCACGTACCTGCCCTGATCGTCCAGGGCGGCGATGGCGACGGCGTGGCCCATGCCGTCGAAGTCCGATTCGACCGCGACCGTCCATTGGCCGGTCGTGGGGAGCTGCGCCTTGAGGTCAAGAGTGCCCGTCCAGGTCGAGTCTTTGAGCCAATGATTAGACCTCACGACCCATTGATTGAGGTATTCGCGGCGCCAGGCGGATTCTTCGACGTTGGCCCATTGCTGGCGGAGAAATGCCTCGCGGCGGTCGGTCCATTCCGGGCTAGCCCATTTCCAGGTGTCGACCTGGTCAGGGTCGGCGTCGGCCGGGGCTGACCATTCCAGCAGCAGGACCGGGCCCGGCTCGGGGTCGTCTAGCCGGTCGAGGGCCCGCTGCCGGTAGGCGGTCATAAGGTCAGAGGTGGAGTCCCCGGCCGTGGAGACCAGGTAGAGCTGGGGCCATGTGCGCTCGGCCATGGTCGGGGCCAGGGCGTCGTCCACTACCTCCCGCTTGACCTTCCATGCCTCGTCGACAAACACCATGGAAACGGAGTAGCCGACACCGGCCGACTCGTTAGCGGCGTGGACCAGCCACCGATCCCCGGACGGGATCTCAATCCCTGCGTTCTCATTCCCCCAGCGGGCGGCCTTCTTGCCGTACTTGTCGACCGCCCACAGGGCGGCCGGGCGCATCACCTCGATCGCGGTCGACCGCTTATTGGCCACGGCCAGGATCGTCTGCGGCTCCCCGAACAAATCCGCGTGATGCATACGCCACATGCACAGCGCCCGGGACAGGACCGACTTCCCGGACTGTCTCCCTACGGTGCAGATCACCGTCGACCAGATCAGGGCCCCATCGGCGTCATGCTCCAGGGCCCGGTCCAGGGCGTAGGCCTGCCAGCCTCGCAGCTCGAGGCCGAACACGTCCCGAAGCCACTCCTGAGCCTGCCCCCCGTAGGACCCCCGTACGGCCGCTGGACGGCCCGTTTCAAGCCGGGGGTATACGAACCCGTCCGGGTGCATCCGGGGCGCCCTAGGTGCCTTCTGGGCCTTTCTGGACCCCTTGGGGGGAAGAAGCGAGGGGGCGGCGGGAGTGGTGCTTGTCGTGTCTAAAGAACGGGTTGAGACTTTCTTCGACTTTGAGGTCGTGGTGGTGTCGGTGGTGCGTCGGGCTTGTGCTCGGGCTGCTCCGAGTCGGCCGCCGTGGCTTCGGTTGCAGGCTAGGTGGGCGATGCCTGCGCCGTCCATGCCGGGGGTGAGGTCGCCGGTTTCGGCTAGGGGTGGTTCGTGGTCGGCGCTGGCGCCTTGTGGGTGGGTGCGGGGTAGGTCCATGTCGACTGGGTAGCCGCATCGGATGCACACGGGTTCGCAGCTCGACAGGACGCGCTTGACCCATGCGCGGTAGGCGGGGGTTGCCCGGGGGTTCGGCTTACTGGTCGGCATTGGCTGGTTCCCTGAGGATTCGCTGTACGGCTTCGCCGGGGTAGCCCTTGGCCTTGGCGGCCTGGGCTCGCCAGTGGCGATCATGAAGGTTAGGTCGGCAGTATTGGCAGGGGTTGGCGACGTCGTGGTCGCGGCCGTTGCGCTGCTCGACTAGGTCTATCCATCCCCGGAAGCAGATGACGTGGTCGCAGTGGCAGCCGGGGCGGCGGCAGTGGGCGTCTAGTTTGGGGTCGAGTGTCTCTTTCATCGTGCTCCTGTCGGTGGGGCGTCCGTGCTCGAGCTCGATCCCCTGCGGGGCTCGATCCCGGCCGCCTGGTGTGGCGTGCTTTAGTGCAGTATCCCCCTACCTACAGGGGTGATGGCCTTCACCGGACCAGTGCTGTTTCCTCCGTCATTCTGGTCAACGGTCTCCCCCGCGCTGACTACGCCGGTCGGGGTATGCCTCGGCACCCCCTGTTCAGGGGGGCTGGCCGGGGCAGCCGCGCAAGGCACCCTGGACAATCGCGTCGACGTCACGCCAGTAGATGACACATTCCCCAGCAGATTCGTAGAGCTCGCACCGGCATGGCACGTTCCCTAATGCCTGCTGCATGTCCTCGAGGGCGGCGCGGTAGCCGTCCATGAACGTGCTCACGGCGTGGCCTCGGGCCTGGTCCACGGGTCCTCTATGCGGCGCAGGTGCGGGAACCGGGCCCGGTAGTAGTTGGCGATATCGGCTTTCATGGCGTCTTCGATGTACTGGTCCTCGGGGTCCGGCTCCGGGTCGAAATAGTCGTCCGGGATCTGCTCATCCATGCTCCACCTCCGGTCGTTTGTCGATCATGTCGAGAAGGTCTTTGGCCTGGCCCCCGGTGAGGCCGGGCAGGCCGTTGTCGGGCCACGTCCAGCCCAGGAGCTCGGCCATCTCCAGCCAGTGCAGCTCCGACAGGCCACGTTTCCTCGAGGCGGTCTGGATCATCGTCATGCCCTTCTCGTTCACGGGTATGTCCCGCCATGCACCATTTTTGGGCGGATGTGGGGGCGGGAATGACTGCCGGGCCTTCGCCGCGTTGACTTCTTGCTGCGTCGCTATCCCCTGATGGGTGGCGATCCCTAGCGCCGCGATCGCCCTGCCCCAGCTCGAGGTCTCCAGGACCATGACTTCGGACCCTTTCGTGTATGGGGTCCGGCCCGGTACGGCTTCCCACGCTGTTCCAATACCGGGCCGGACGTCATCGGGGGTCCTGTAGGCGTAGGCGCGGCCCATGATGAACCTCTGCCCGTCAACCTCAACCCATTCAATCGGATCCATCTGCAGGCTGCCGTCGGGGTAACGCTGGTAGAACTCGGCAATCCTCGTTGCCACGTCGACGTAGCCTTCAGCGAAGCCGCTCACAGCTCGACCTCCCACACTTTGATCTGGCGGGCGTGGTTCGAGTTCCGGTGAGAGGGCCGTGTGCCGGTCAGCCGGATCATGCCTGCTTGGGCCCATTGGCTGAATAGGGCCCCTACCTGGTTCGGGTGCCCGTCGGGTAGCCCTATCGCATCGATCAGATCGTCAGCGGTGACCAGGCGGCCGACCGCGCCGCGGCGCCATTCGACGGCGTCGTGCAGCCACCGGGGGTCGAAATTGACGGCCTTCACGGCTTTCGCTTTGGCAGCCTGCCCGTCAAGCCATGAGCAGAAATAGCAGCCGGGCCCGGTGCAGGCGTGCGTCGTGGAGCGGGCTACTGGTGGAGGGTCGAACAGTGTGTCCATGCGTTTCCCCTTTGCTTAGGTGGGCCGGTCCGGGCGGCAGATAGGGGTATGCCGCTGATCGCCTTGACAGGGAGGCGTGGGCCGGACCGGCCCGGATTGTGGGTTAGAGGCTTTCGGCCAGATGTGCGACGGCCGCGACAATGACAAACACGGCCAGTAGCAGGACGACGTAGCCTCGGGTGGTGAGGATCATGTGATGCCCCTATCTAGGTTAGGGCCGACTGCAGCCGGGCCCGTTCCAGTGATGCTGTCCTCCGGAAAGTACCACGGCCACGAACCCCACGTCCTGATATGGCGCGGGCCATTCGGCGATGGGCGTGTCGTGCAGCCACACCCGCAGCTGCCGTGCATCATCGTGCGGCATGCCGTGGTCCTTGAGCCTGCCTGCGACCATGTAGGCGAGGCCGTGCCGCCAGGACGTGTCTAGGAATTGCCATCGGCCGCTCGCGCTTGAGGCCGCGTTCCGGGCCCCGGCACCGGAGTAGGGCCGGTCGAGGGTGCCGCCGGATTCTCTGGCCAGGACGCATGACGCCCACGGGCGTAGCCGTTCAGGGATGCGGGCGGCTTCGCGTATGACGCTGGCGTGGATCGATCTGGACGGCTGCTGGAGCCTCCAGTCATCGTGTGCGGCCTCGAGGGCCGCGGCGATGATCAGATCGATCACGGGCGGGGCTTGACGTGCCCGCTTGCGTCGGCCTTTCCGTCGAGGATGGGCAGGGGGAACGGACGGCGGCCCGTTACTGGAGCCTTATCCGTAAATGACACGTGGATGTGGTGCTGGTGGCCATAGCCGGAGCCACGCCACTTCCACCAGGTGTCTTTATAGGTGCCGGAGGCGATCCGGTCATTGAACACCACGTATTTGATGCGGTCGGCGCCTGGCAGGCCGGAGCGGGCGTAGGCAACGAGCTGATCGGCGAGGCGCTGCGCGGCTTTCGGGTCGGCCTTGTCCAGGTCGGCATCAATGTCGAGGGCATGAACCCATCCCCGGCCGTCGGGGTTATGGTCGGAACGTCGGGATTGGTGTGCCTGGTCTCCGATCCAGCCATCAGATAGCCTCGACCTACGAGGCCACCGCTTATCGATCTGTTTCCGCAACTCCACACCGGCCGCCACGAGTCGCGCCATCACTCCCCCTCGATCTCGAGCTCTGGTTCCCGGGCCATGTCCTCGGGGTCCAGATAGGCGTGCCGACCATAGCGGGGATCCTGCCCATTCAGGGCATTCACCAGGACGGGCACGACGGCGGCACCCACGGCGACGATCAGGGGATGCACGTCCGCCGTGGCCAGCCACGATCCGAGGGCGCCTAGGGCGGCCCCTAGGGCGATCTTGGTGACTGAGCCTTCCCAGGTATCTGCCAGCCAGCGTCCGATCATGCCCTGCCCCCGTGATTGTCCATGTGGTTGTCCAAGCGTGTCCGGAGGTCCCGGACGTCGGACTCGATGCGGTTCAGGGCGTCCCGGGTTGTCGACCCGCCGTTCGGCTTGAATTCGCGCAGCAACGCAACCTGGGCGCGGATCAGCCACAGCACACCGGCAAGGATCCCGGCCGCAATCGTGATCAGTAGCGCGACATCGGCCGGGTTATCAATGCTCATGGCTTCTTGCGGGCCATCAGCTCCTTCACGCGGGCCCGGGCGGCGTCACGCTTAGGATTACCCGTTGCAACCTTTGCAGCCTTCTTCGCCTTAGGCGCGGGTACCTCTACCTCGACAGGCTCGGCCGTTTCCGTGAAGTCGGTGTTGTCGTCCATGGTCAGGCTCCCATCTGGAGGTTGGGGTACATAACGGCGATCATCTCATCAGTGAAGCCGAGGCTTTTGGCATGGGCAATTGCGGCGGCCCGTGCGAATGCGACGGCGGTCTCACGCTCGACAGCCTCCAGCTCGGCTGCCTGGGCGGCTGCCCGGTCGGCCTCGACCTGGGCGCGCTCCTCGTCGGTGTAATCCCTTTCGACGGCTACGCCTGTAACCGCATCCACTTCCAGCACGTCTGCTGCCATGGGCTGACCTTTCCTAGTCGGGACTGGGGGGCTAATGCGCGGCTGGACTACTTGCGATAGCCGTAGATGGACAGGGAGCCGGTGATCGTGCCTACAGCCACTAAAATCGTCAGCCCGGTGTAGGAAGTAGCCACATTGTGTAGCCCGGTGAACAGTTCAAGAAGGTTGTCGGAGCGGTGACACTGTGACTGCCAGTTTGTAACTTCAGCAGCGAATGGCATGAAGATATCTACGCTTGCGGAGTTGCCCGGAACGGTTGAATGACCGTCTGCAAACGTTCCAGATGTTGTTGTGGTAGCCGAGGCCGCCACCGTCGTGCTGGTGGCGTAAAGAGTCTGCCAAACGTAGTTGTTGGATGAGTCATCTACGCCACCCACGCGAAGCCGCAGGCGTGCTGTTGTTCCTGTGGCTGAGTACGCTGACCGAAACATCACCCGATAGTTGTCATATGTTGCCGAGAAACAGTTATTCACCGACACACTCGACACCGCACTAAACGACTGCGTAGTGATCAGGGCTAGCCCGCCAATGGTCGGAAGCGTGTCCTCGATGTCCTCGGCGAGCTGCTGCCCCAGCGCGGGATAATCGGCGACAAGGTCGGTTGGCTCGGGATAGGGGAACCCATACACGGGAGTAGTTCCGGGCATTGCCTGCTCCTATGCTGCCAGGTCGTCAGCGGTGACGACGTTGTACCAGTCGAGGGTCGGGTTCACGTTCGCCCATGTTAGCGCGGGATCCACGCCTGCCCATGTAACGGTTTGGTAGGACATTCGCGGGTCGGACAAGCTCAAGGTCAGGACGTGCTCCCCGGGGGTGTAGACCTCGGTCCAGCCCTCGCAGATGCCGGTGAACTGGGTGTAAGGCCCGGCCGCGGGCAGGCTCGACACTTGGACGGTCGTGCCGCACAGCACCTCGAGCACGAGGTCCCGGGTCGGGACCGACAGGGCATGTACCAGGACGGACACCTGTCCAAGGCTCCACAGCGGGTACGCCTGGGCCAGAAGAATGGCGGCCCCTCGAGCGTCCGAGTCCGCATTTTTGCGCAGGCCTGTCGTGATCTTAGCGGCCCGAGTGCCATACAGGCCGACGGAGACCGCGTCTGTGTAGGTCTCCACCGCCGGGGGGTTACCGTGCGTGATGGCGACCTCATTTACGAGCGACTGCTGGGTTTTCGTCCAGGTCGGGGCGTACACGACGGCATTAGCGGGCAGGGCCGTGGCGGCGAGGCTGGTGGGGAATGAGTCCCATTGCCGGGCCTCGTCCTGCCATGTCAGGGTCTGGGCTTGCCAATTGCCCGGGTTGGCGGTCTGGCCCCGGACACCGTAGGACTCAAAGACGATTTGCCCTTCGTGGGTGTCGAAGAATACGCCACCTGACCATTGTGCGATCTCGTCCAGTAGTTCCATGGCGGTTCGGGGCACGTCCTCGTTGACGGAGAACAGCTCGAGGGCGTCCGTGGCGCCGTTCAGGTACGGCAGGCCGGTGGCGGTCAGGATTGTTTCGACGCGGGCGTCGACCATTTCGTGAGGAAAGTTGACGTCGACCAGGACGGATCCGAGTTTGGCTAGTTTGCCGATGCAGGTGATGATCGTTCGGGGCGTCCCGTCGCCGAGGAATTCGACCCGGACGTCCGTGACTTCGCCCGTGAAACGGGCATTGCCGTAGGCGGTGATATAGACGGAGTCGGCTATTTCGGCTGTCTGGTTGAGTGTGCCGAACAGGATTATTTCGGCATTGGACGGGTTGGCTCGTGACAGGACGTCGGACCGGCCGTGAGACACCGTGACCGCGTACTCGATCCCGGCAAGGTTCAGGGCCGTGCCGGCAATCTCGATGGCGGTGAATGGGCTGGTCATCCGAGGATCCATACGGGCCGGGCCGGTGCCGCCGTGGTCGGTCGACCTGTGCGGGCGTCGGACTTGGCTACAAGACTGGCGACGGCCTGAGCGACGGCCTGTTCCGTGATGCGGGCCTGCTGGGCGCTGGCCTGTGCGACCTTTTCGGCCCGGGCTGCGGTAGCGGCGGCCTCGACGGCCCGAACGGCCTCCGCGACGTCCTCGAGGATCTGAGCCTTAAACGAGGCCCCTACGGGCTTGCCGATCTCCTTGCCGAGCTTGCTAAGTTTCCCGCCTTCCTGGGCGAGTTGCATGGCCATGCCCTCGACCAGCGCCTGTGCGTCGGCGATGCCCTGCTGCATGAATTGAGGCACGAGTTGCACGCCAAGCTCGTCGATCTTGTTCTGAACGTTGACCCACTTATTCGACATAGTCGGGACAAGGCCGTCCTTGACGAGCTGCTCGCCGAGGGCCCCGCCGATGCCAGGGCCGAGGCCTGCCACCTCTTGGATGAATCCGGCGTCCGCGCCCTGAGCCTTCATGGCGGTCAGGACGGTGCCAAACCATTCGACGTGAGCCACCTGACGGTTGAAGCCTTCGAGCAGGCTGATGCCGGTCTTTTCGCCTTCCTTGTTGAATTGACCGGTGTAGGCGGCTGCGAGGTCGAGCCCGGCCGAGAGTCCGTCGCGGATGCTCTCGGCGTAGTCCTGGGCCCTCTGACCGGCAGTCTCGAGGTCGGTTATGTGCTGCTGAAGGCTGGCCTTAGTCTCCTCGAATTGCGAAGACTGTGCCTCGTAGGCCTTTGTCAGGCGCTTTTCGGCCTCGGTCAGCTTGTCGGTTTCCTTGGTCGTGCTCGAGGCCGCGGAGCCTTGCCGACTGGTCGCCGACGCCGCAGCCGCAGCCGCCGCCTCATTGATCCGGGTGACATAGGCGTTGTAGTTCAGCTCAATCGCCAGATCCCGGGCCTCATCGGTGGCGCCGCTGATCTCCTTGCGCCAATTGAACGTCCCTCCGCCCACGTTGGAGATGGCCTCCGCCAGGGACATATACCGGACCGCGGTGTCGGTTGCCTCGGCCCCGGAGTCGTCTACAGCGCCTGTAAGGCTCTGAACACTAGGGGCGGCTGCTGAGGCCGCCGTGCCGACGTTGCGGGCTCCTAGGGCCGCTAGGACGGTTCCTGACGTCATTCCGCGGGCGGCCTTGTCCGCGGCGGTGAACACGTCGACCGTGTAGGACACTGGGTTGGCGAATTGGTAGAAACTCGAGGCGGCCGCGTCGACCAGGAACTTGAGCGGGCCGAGCCCGTCGACGAAGTCGGATCCGGCGTCGGCGGCGTCTTTGATGGCCCCGGCTAGCGTGAGGTAGTCCTGGGCTGTTTCGCCGATGTACCCGCCGATGGATCGGAGCAGGGGCTCGAGGTCGGCCATGGTGTCGGCCAGGGTTTCGGTTTGGCCGTTGGCGTCATCGATGGCGCCGAGCAGGCCGACTCCGAAGGCCTCTTTCAGCTCGTCGGTAGCCACCTGCAGCCGGTTTAGCTGGCCTTGGAAGGTTTGGCTTTGCGTGGTGGCCTGTCCGCCGAAGGTGTCTGCTAGGCGCTGCGTGATGGCCTGCATGTCACCGGTGCGCAGGATGGCCGTGTCGAGCCCGGCGCCCAGGCGTGACAGGCCCGACGTGTTGCCGTCGTACGCCTTGCCTAGTGCCTCTGTGACGGCCTGAAGGCTCTTGCCCGTGCCTGCGGCTATGTCGGCACTGAGGGCTAGGGCCCTGTTGGCTTCGTAGGTGTTGCCGATGGACCGGACGAGCCTGTCATAGGCGGGGCGGAGCTCGCTGTCGGCGATCCCGAGGCTGCGCTGCATCGAATCGATGTAGGCCTCGACCGGGGCCGTGTCGTGGGCTAGGCCAAGGTTCTCGAGCGTTTTGGCAAGCTTGGCGGCGGCGGCTTCGTCCTCGACGGCGGCCTTGACCCCGTCGACTCCGAGGGCGACGGCGAACGTTCCGGCCGCGGCGGCCGCGCCGATCAGGGCCGGGCCGAGCATCCCGGACATCGTGCCGCCCAGGCCCCGGGCGCGACGCTCGGCGTCGTCCATGCCCTGGTTGAACTTCTTGAGGTCGGCCGCCAGGTAGACGGTGAGAGTCTTGGCCATTAGAGGGTCGCCCACTTCGCTATGACGCGGTCAACGGCCTTGCCCCATTCCTCGAGGGCTTTTTCCTGGTAGGGGGCCCGCTTGCCGATCCAGTCGGTTTTTTCGAACGGCGCCCACGAGTCACCGCCTTCACCCGTGCTGGAGGGGTATCGGACCATGGTCGGGGTTGCCCCACCGCGCATGGTTTTACGGTTTCCGCCAATCCTGACGACAGGGATACGGTCCACGCCAGACTTCACGCTATCCGCAATATCCGGCCCCCATGGGCCCGCATAGTTGAGTGCAGCATTCTTCCAAGCGGGCACCATGTAGCGGTCGGCAATGACCTTGGATGACGCCTTGAGCTCCTGATTGGCCTCTTTGGGCAGCTTATTCAGCGCCCGGAGCAGCTCGTTTAGGCCCTCGATGTAGGTGTCAAACTGTTTGACGGATCGTGTCGCCATCAGCTCAACTCCTCGAGGATCGTCGCTATGAGTGCCGGTTCGTACTGCCGTACTTCTTCGATCGGCCTGCCGAGCCGGATCGCCAGCTTGACTAGGAGTCGTCGCCGGGATCCGACCGGGTAGGGTCCACGTCCCTGCCGACAATGACTCGGGCCTTGCGCTCCCTCGCCCACGCTTTGACTTCCTCGAGGTTCT
>VFQS010002545.1_pt1 | contig 14816 bp, 10 predicted proteins | sample 3512361 | NCBI WGS metagenome assembly VFQS01 (sample SAMN10412375, study PRJNA504923) | tailings metagenome | isolation source: Relicate 1 Philex TSF3 active mining | place: Philippines
ACAGCTAACAATTTGGTTTCTAGTGTAGCTTTCAATAATACTTGGTATAAAGATGGTAAAGTAATTACAGATACTACACAAAAAATCAAACCAAGTGGTGCCGGTTCTTATACAGTGATAACTACTGAGAATAGTTGTGCTAGTAAAATGAGCAATGCCTATTATTATTTAGTGACCGATATTATTAAGTTGAACGCTGAAGAATTTATCAAGCTAGCACCCAATCCTTTCCAAGGTCAATTGAATATAGACTTTAGTATTAAAGGTTATCAAAAATTGAATGTAGAGGTTTTTGAATTGACCACTGGAACCAGAATGGCTTCCCAACAGAATGTACTTCCAGGATCCTTGCTTTCTTTTGGCTTTTTGGCACCAGGTACCTATTTAATAAAAGTAAGTTCCAATGATCAAAAGCTATCTTATCAGTTCAAAATGATCAAATTATAGACCTCGTGTAATTTTCTACATTTAATTCAAAATATTAATTAAATTACTAAGCCAATGAGCAACTTGCTTGTTGGCTTTTTTTATTTCAAATTTTTCTTATGAAACAATTTATTCGTTTTGCATTGGTATTATTAGTGAGTGTTCCTTTACAAAATGTTTACGCTCAAGTAAATGACAGTATTTTAAAAGGAATGACTTGGAGAAATATTGGACCCAATCGTGGTGGACGATCTTTGGGTATATCTGGAAGTAGTTCAAGAAAATTAGAATATTATTTTGGTGCAGTAGGTGGTGGTTTATGGAAAACCACAGATGGTGGTTTAAACTGGAAGCCAGTTACAGATGGACAGCTTACCAGCTCTAGTGTGGGGGCTGTAGCAGTGTCAGAATCTAATCCAGACATCGTTTACATCGGAACAGGTGAAACAGAGTTTAGAGGAAATATTATGCAAGGTGATGGTGTTTATAAATCCACCGATGCAGGAAAGACTTGGAAAAATATTGGTTTAAAAAATACACAATCTATTTCTCGTGTTAGAGTTCATCCAACCAATCCAGATATTGTATATGTATCTGCATTAGGTCATGCCTATGGTCCGAATGAAGAAAGAGGAGTTTTCAAAACAACCGATGGTGGTAAAACCTGGAACAAGGTTTTATATATAAATGAAAAAGCAGGAGCTGAAGATTTAGCAATTGATCAGCAAAATCCAGAAATTATTTATGCAAGTATTTGGGAAGTATATCGTACTCCTTATAAAATGTGGGCAGATGTAGGTACTTCTGCATTGTATAAATCTACAGATGGTGGTGCAACTTGGAAAGTACTTTCAAAAAATCCTGGAATGCCTGCAGTAGTTGGAAAGATAGGGGTAGCAGTATCTCCAGCAGATAATAATAGAGTGTGGGCGATTGTTGAATCTCCAGAAGGTGGTTTGTATCGTTCAGATGATGGTGGAGAAAATTGGAAATTAGTAAACAACGAAAGAAAATTACGCCAACGTGCATTTTATTATTCTAGAATTGTAGCAGATCCAAAAGATAAAAATACAGTGTATGGATTAAATGTAAATTTTTATAAATCTACCGATGGTGGTGTGAGTTTTAAAACAGAAATCAAAGTGCCTCATGGAGACAATCATGATTTATGGATTGATCCAAATGATCCAATGCGTTTAGCAAGTTCTAATGATGGAGGTGGTACAGTTTCAGTGAATGGTGGTTTATCATGGACAGACGAAGATTTCCCAACTGCACAATTGTATCATATTACTGTAACAAAAGATTTCCCTTATCAAGTGGCTGGGGCTCAACAAGACAATACTACTATTGCTTTACCAAGTGAAGATTATAGACATAGAACCCTAAGAACAAATTCATCTAAACCTGGTTTAGGTTTTGCGTATGAAGTGGGCGGTGGAGAAAGCGGATATATCACACAGGATCCAAAAAATCCAGATATTTTTTATGCTGGTAGTCAAGGTGCTTTATTAACTAGAATTAATAGAATGACAGGACAGGTAAGAGATGTGCAAGTGTATCCAAGATTTTTCTCTGGAGAAGAAGCGAAAACTTTACCTGAGAGATGGCAATGGACTTACCCAATTGTTTTCTCTCCAGTAGACCCTAATGTTTTATTTACTTGTTCTCAGCATGTTTGGAAAACAACCAATGAAGGTCAAAGCTGGGAAAAAATTAGTCCAGACCTTACTTATAATGATTCTACTACATTGGGTGTAAGTGGTGGTGTAATTACTAGAGACATGAATGGTCCTGAAATTTATGGAACTGTTTTTGCCTTAGCACCATCTTATCATGATGTCAATATTATTTGGGCAGGTTCTGATGATGGATTAATTCATATTACAAAAGATGGCGGAAAGCATTGGGATAATATTACTCCCAAAGACATGCCCAAAAACACAAGAGTAAGCATTATTGAAGCATCTCATTTTAATGCTGGTACTGCTTACATCGCAGCAAAACGTTATCAAATGGACGACCGTGCTCCTTATATTTGGAAGACCAATGATTTTGGAAAAACATGGACTAAAATTATTTCAGGAATTCGCGCGGACGATTATGTACATGCTGTAAGAGAAGATATTACCCGCGCGGGCTTATTATATGCTGGAACAGAACATGGTGTTTGGGTTTCTTATAATGATGGAGGCAATTGGGAATCTTTGAGTTTAAATTTACCAGATGTACAAGTATCTGATGTACAAGTAACAGAAAAAGATTTGGTTGTTGGAACACACGGTAGATCTATTTATGTTTTAGATGATATTTCTCCAGTAAGAACTAAAGATGCTGGAATTCAAGCTGGGCTTCATTTATTTAAACCATATTATGCAGTTAGAACTGTTCAAAAAGCAGTATTCCAATATTATTTGGATAGTACTATTAAAGATTTAAAAATTGAAATCTTTGATGCAAAAAATAATTTAGTAAAAACATTTAATGGTGCTTTGCCAAAAGCTAAAAAAGAAAATGGCGAAGTGGATGAAGATGAAGACGATAGAAAACCACAACCTCCAACAATTAAAACCGGTTTAAATAAATTTGAGTGGGATTTAAAATATCCTGCTGCTACAAATTTTAAAGGAATGATTTTGTGGAGTGCTCCTGTGTATGTTGGACCAACCGCTGTTCCAGGAAACTATAAAGTAGTGATGACAGCAGGTGGTAAAATAGTGAGTGAAAATTTTGAAATTAAAATGGATCCAAGGGTGAATGATGTAACTATTGCTGACATGCAAGAGAAATTTAATTTATCTATACAAATTAGAGATGAAGTAAGTAAAGCCAATGAAGCAGTGATTAAAATTCGAGGGATTAAAGAAAAAATAAATGAAGAGGCAAAAGCAAAAAACACGAATGTCTCAAAAGCGAATCAAGCATTGATGATGGAACTATCTGCAATTGAAGAGAATCTATATCAGGTGCGTAACCAAAGCTCTCAAGACCCATTAAACTTCCCTATTAAATTGAATAACAAATTAGCATCTCTAATGAGGGTTGTGGAATCTGGGGATTATAAACCTACTGCGGGTTCATACAAGGTATTTGAGGAGCTTAAAGCAGAATTAGCAGTGGAAATCAATCACTTAGACAAGGTATTGTCTCAAAAAACCATTAAAAAGTACTTATAAGTAAGGTAAAAACCCTACCTTTGATATATCATCAAGAAGCCTTTAATGGCTGCCAACCGAGAGAGTCGAACTCCGCGGTGGTAAAATCGATGAGGACTTACTGTCAAAAGCAAACGTAATTTCCTTGTACATTTTTCTTGGTGTGAAATTTTAACCATTAAAACTTCATGCCATGTCGGATTCAAAAAACAAATCATTATCTACTACAGACAAACTGTTGGTAGAATTGAACAGTAATGCATTATTATTTACAACAAATGGTAAGCGCATTTATAACTTAGTTGTAAAAGAGCAAAGCACTTCGTGTATTCAAGCAAGCGTTTATTTTGAATATCTACACAGAAAATTTGAGTGTGCTTTAATTTTACAATCCAATCAAATCTCTTTAACTGCTTTAAGTCCTAGTTTGTTGACCCCGACTGGTTTATTTAAAGTTCAATCAAGTGCTTTATCTGGAGCGTACTATTTAAACAATCTAGGTATCATTACTCAAAAAGGTGATGAAACGATTGGCTGGTTGATCATTGATATTATTAATCATTTCAATGCTTGTCGGCTCAAACCTAGAAATGGCAAGCAGTTCCGTTCCCAGTTGAACTAGTTTACCTTTTATGGAAAAAACGAGATCTAGATGTACATTTAAAACAAAAGCACCCATTGTTTTGTTATAATTTTGCAAACTATCATGATTGGACATCGTTTTTTACCATTTAATCCTAAAGAGCAAGGAAAGACCAAGTTTGAACAATTACTCGATTTGTTCACGCAATTGCTTACCTATACCAATGGGGATGCTTCCGAGGCATTGGACTGGCTGAATCAATTAGATCGTCAACACAATTTAACCGACAAAGATTATGGTATCGGTGATTTTATTGAAGACCTAAAGCAGCATGGTTATTTAACAGAAAATGAGCAAGACGGTAGTTTTAAAATTACTGCTAAGTCTGAACAGACTATTCGTAAAAAAAGTTTAGAAGAGATTTTTGGAAAATTAAAAAAATCTAAACAAGGCAATCACCAAACCAATAAGCCTGGTCCAAGTAGTGAATTAAATCCAGATACACGCGCATTTCAGTTTGGCGATATGCTAGAACAGATTGATTTTACAGAGAGTATTCGTAATGCACAAATCAATAGAGGGGTAGATACATTTAGCATGCAAGAAGAAGATTTGATGATTAGAGAGAGTGATTTTAAAACTCAAACTTCTACTGTTTTAATGATTGATATTTCTCACTCCATGATTTTATATGGAGAAGATAGAATCACTCCTGCTAAGAAAGTAGCGATGGCGCTATCAGAATTAATTACGACTAAATATCCCAAAGACACATTGGATATTGTAGTGTTTGGAAATGATGCATGGAGTATTGAAATCAAAGACCTCCCTTATTTACAAGTGGGGCCTTATCATACTAATACGGTTGCTGGATTAGAGTTAGCGATGGATTTATTGAGAAGAAGAAAAAATCCCAATAAACAAATTTTTATGATTACCGATGGTAAGCCAACCTGCTTAAAAATTGGTAAGAAATATTATAAAAATAGTTTTGGCTTAGATAGAAAAGTGGTTAATAGATGTATAAATCTAGCGGGTCAGTGTAAGAAATTAAAAATTCCCATCACTACTTTCATGATTGCATCCGATCCTTACTTGCAAAATTTTGTACAAGAGTTTACAGAGATGAATAATGGAAAAGCTTTTTATGCTTCATTAGACAAACTAGGAGCATTCTTATTCAATGATTTTGAAAGTGGAAAAAGAAAAACACTTTATTAAAAAAGAAATTTAAAGACTGATAATGAATATTGAAAAAATTACGACACTGGGACAATTAAAGAAAAGTGGGTATATCTCTAAATCTATTAAAGACGAGGTAAGAGATAACTTAATAAAAAGTATTCAAGAAAAAGAGAATCCATTTACAGGAATTATGGGATATGAAGACACCGTTATTCCAGATACAGAAAGAGCGATATTAAGTAGGCATAATATATTGTTTTTAGGATTAAGAGGTCAGGCGAAGACAAGAATGGCTCGTCAAATGGTGGACTTATTAGATGAATACATCCCAGTAGTGGCAGGCAGTGAAGTAAATGATGATCCTTTAAAACCCTTTAGTAAATACGCCATTGATAAGATTGCGGAGTTAGGAGATAAAACCCCTATTCAATGGCTGCACCGTTCTGAGCGTTATGGTGAAAAATTAGCAACACCTGATGTAAGTGTGGCAGATTTAATTGGCGATATTGATCCTATTAAAGCAGCTAACCTTAAATTAAGCTTCTCTGATGAGAAAGTAATTCACTATGGAATTATTCCTAGAAGTAATAGAGGCATTTTTGTGATCAATGAATTACCTGATTTGCAAGCCAGAATACAAGTGTCTTTATTCAATATTTTACAAGAGGGAGATATTCAGATTCGTGGCTTTAAATTAAGAATGCCATTAGATATTTTATTTGTCTTTACTGCTAATCCGGAAGACTATACCAATAGAGGTAGTATTGTTACTCCATTAAAAGATCGTATCCAAAGCCAAATATTAACGCATTATCCAAAAAGTATCGAAACTTCTTTATTGATTACAGAACAAGAAGCGAAGATCAATGATGTGCAAAAAAAATTAGTCAACATAAGTGATTTGATAAAAAGATTGGTAGAGCAGGTTGCTTTTGAAGCTAGGTCTAATGAATATGTAGATAAGAAAAGTGGTGTGAGTGCAAGATTAACCATTGCTGCATTTGAAAATGCAGTGAGTAGTGCAGAACGAAGAGCCATCATGCATAAAGAGAAGAATACGCAGGTTTGGATAAGTGATTTAACGGGTATCATTCCTTCCATAACTGGAAAAATTGAATTAGTCTACGAGGGTGAACAAGAAGGTCCATATGAAGTGGCATTAAATTTATTAAACAAGTCTATTCGTAATCAGTTTATTCAATATTTTCCGAATCCAGAATTAACCAAGAAAAGAAAGACCAATAAAAAAGCAACCGAAGAGCCAGTAGTTGAAAATCCATACAAAGTAGTTACAGCATGGTTTGATGCGGGAAATCATTTGGACTTATTATTGGACATGAAGGATGCAGATAAAATTGCTGCTTTATATAAAGTAGATGGTTTGTATGGTGTGGTTAAAAAACACTACCCTCATGCAAACGAGAAGGAATCAGCTTTATTAATGGAATTTGTTTTACATGGATTGGCAGCATTTTCAATGATCAATAAGAAAATGATTGATGGTAAAATTGAATTTAAAGATTTAATGGGAAGCATTATGAACCTTGGTAATATGGGATTTGGAGAGGATGATTTTAATGAATCTGATTATCAATAGTTAAATTCTATTGATTAAAATTATCATTTATTTATATAAACAAGACCTGCAATACTAATCAAATAGAGTACCAATACGATTATTGAATCTATACCCATTCTTAAGTATTGTTTTTTGGAATGAAAATACATGCCTATCAAATAAACAAAGGTAAGTGCAATGCCCACCCAAATAAGGTAAATATCTGAAGGGCTAAAATAGCCCAAAAGGCTTTCTCCACTTATTATTGCCGCCATTAATAACAATAAGGCTAAAAAAGAATTTCCACCAAATATATCACTCATTGCCATTTCATAATCTCTAATTTTTGCAGAGGCAATACCTGTAGATATTTCAGGCAATGCGGTACACAAAGCCAAAATAGTACCACCAAATACTACGCCACTTAATCCCCATCTTTTACTAAGGATTTCACCAGACATTTCTAATCCAATACCTGCAAATAACATGACCAATGATCCTATGACAATGATGATGATGGCTGATGCTACTTTTTTATGAATACTGATAGGTTCTACAATAGATGAGATAATAGGACTTGGTTGAAATGTTTGAATATTGGTTTTGGCTTGTTTTTTTATTTGATGCGTACTATATAATTTTTTGGTCCAAAAAATAGATACTAACCAGATGATAAGACAAAGCATTTCAAAGCAATATTTAACGGGAAGCTTAATGGTGGATGCATTATAGTAACCTAATAATAAAACAAGTAAAATTACAATTACAGTAAAGCCTTCAATTTTTAAAATATTGGAATGACCCTTATTGGTTAAAGGTGCTTTTCTACCAACTCCAAAAATATCTATCAATACCAATACGACTGTTTGAATAGCAATGCCGCCCAATAAATTACTCACAGCAATAATATATTCGTGCTTGTATGCTGCAGATGCAGTAATCGCTATTTCTGGCAAATCTGCAATAATGGCAAGAAACAACATGCCGCCAATGGCTTCCCCCCATCCGTAATGATGTACCACAACATCAACTGCTCTTGCTAATTTTACTCCAAAGATCCAAATAAGCAAAGCGCATGCTATAAATAAACCACCCAGAATATAGTTATTATAAAAGATCATAGAATAATTTAAAAAAAGGATACCATCTGGATCCTATTCACTAATATATTGTTTAATTCAAAACAAAGATTCAGTTTCCTAAGTTAATTTATTATTTTTACAATATCATTATATATCACTTAATTCAAGAAGAATGAGCAATTTGCATTGTTATATCAACAAACAATTTTTACCTATTGAAAAAGCGGGTGTTTCGGTTACTGATTTGTTGGTACAAAGAGGCTACGGCATTTTTGATTACTTGCGTGTAGCTGATAACAAGCCTTTATTTTTGGAAGATCATTTAGAGCGTTTTTATAATTCTGCGAACATGATGCGTCTTCAAGTAAAAGAAACCAAAGAAGAGGTTTTGAAGATTGTTCACGAATTAATTAAAATGAATCATCTAGGTTATAGTGGTATCAGATTAATTATTAGTGGTGGTGATTCTGCTGATGGATATACTATTTATCAACCTAGTTTATTAATCATACAACAACCTTTAGCAACTCCTCCAGATAGTTTAAACTTACAGGGAATTCGTTTGGCTACTTTTGATTACCAAAGACAATTACCAAGAGTGAAAACTACAGATTATTTAATGGCTATTCATCTACAACCCTGGATGAAAGAACAAGGAGCAGATGATATATTGTATTATAGTAATGGAATTGTTAGAGAATGCCCAAGATCAAATTTCTTTATGATAAAGAATGGCACATTGATAACTGCAGTAGATAAGATGCTTTTGGGTATTACCAGAAAGAATATTATAAAAATTGCAACTGAAAATAATATACCAGTAGAAGAAAGAGATTTTACTGTTGAAGAATTAAAAAATGCGGATGAAGCTTTTATTACTAGCTCCACAAAAAGAGTAACTTCTGTAAGACAAATTGACGATTATATATTACCTGCTATTACCGAGCAGTCAATTGCCTTTAAATTATTTGCTTTATTGAAAGAGAAAGAACTTAAATAGTAGTTTCTTTTAGTTTAACCTTTGTAAATACTTGCAAGTGTGGTAGTGCTAACACCGCAATTCCTATAAATAATAACGGAAGAAAATGTGCCATATCAAGGGTTTGAAGGGCATATTTAATGAATAGTCCAATACCAATCCATGCTAATAGTGAATAAGGCAAAGCCATATAAAGCAGGCTTAGCCAGCCTTTGATGGTATTCTGTATGTCAAACTCTTGTCTGATCTTGTCAAAAGACAAGATAGAGTGCCATATCCCAAAATAAAATGCAAAGCATAACCAAAGCGGTAATGCTAAATTGATAATATTTAAACAGCCAATTTGAATTACTGCGTAAAAGAAATTAATAGGCTTTGTAAAAAAGAATTTCCAACTAAAAAATAAAATAATATGTATAATTATTAAGCTGGCTTGTGTAATTGGAAAAATAGTTTTTGCTATAGCATAAAATTTTTCTGCTTCAATTTTTGATTGACCTAATAACATAAAAATTTCAATAGCACTATGAATATTCTTGCTTAATAAAAAAAGAATCCAGCTTAAGCCCAATAAAAAATACATTAATTGATGGAGCTTATTTTCTGCTTTTCCAATCCAGTCTATTTCTCCAAAATGATAAGCTGTTAATGCAATGAAAATCAAAATAGCTAAGGTGGGAAGATAATACCATATCAAAGCATATATAGCCATGTTGGAGAAGTACTTTCCAAAAAATACCAATGTGTGTCTCATACCTTGAGTGTTTTGTATTTTTTTATCAATAAAAAAATCTAACGCTCCATGTGGTATGCCTAAAACAAAAAGAACAATCAATAATAAGTTTACTTGATTATTGAAATTAATGGGATACAGATGATTGATTACAATCAATAAGCCACCTATAAGAAGTAATATTATCCTTAGACGTAATTGCATAAAGGAAGGGTAAAAAAAATAGGGCGAATAAAAATATTCGCCCTACTCAAACCAAAATTAATTATGCAGCTTTTCTGCTCAATGCATAAATAACTAAACCAAAACCAATTTTGTTTACAGCATCACCGATGTTGTAAATGATATTCATGTCTAAACCAATGTTTGCAAATCCTGCATACCATTGTCCATCAGCTGTTCCGATTAAATATCCTAAAGGATAGATAGCCCAACCAACTAAAATGAACCAACCTAATGCTGCGTTTGCAGATGCTACTGCAGATCCTGCACTTGTTGCTAATTTCTTAACATCGCCCATCCATACTTCATATACAATGTAGAAGTATGCAATAGCACTTACAGTACCCCAGATAGTAGCATTACCTAAACCAGCTTCTCCAACGTAACCAGTTACTAACATTACTACAGAAGCTAAAATCATCTTCCATAATAAGCTTGAAGTACCGCCAGCTTTTTTGGTAATTAAATAGAATTCAACACACATTAAAGGCACTGTCAATAACCAATCTACATATCTGAAGAATGTAGGAGAGTCATGTGTTTCAGCATAGTAGCCTCTCATGTAATAGTAGTGAACCGCAGCAATGAATGTGATTAACCCCGATACTAATACCGACGTTCTCCATTCTTTACTAGTGTTGCCTACTTCAAAAAAGAAAAATACAGCGGCAGCCATCATAGCCATGGTGCCTACAAAGAAAGTAAATGAAACGTAGTCTGTCTTTGCGATAGACGTAGTTGCATCTAGAAGGAATAAATGATCCATATTGTGGAGTTTTGGTGAACGTTTTTTAGCACCACCAGTCACTACATTTTTCGTTACAGGTGCAAACAATCAAACAATTAACATTTAATTTACATTAATTGTTTATGCAACCAATGATTTTTTTGTTAAATTTTTTATCTCCAAGGTTCAACAATAATTGGTCTAAAATTGCCTCGAATGGAGCTTGTTTGTGTAATTTATTCTTACTAACTACTTGATAGATAGACGATAAGATTTATTGTAATTTTTACACTAAGTAGGTCCTAAAACAACAAAGTTTGTCTTTAATGACAAACTTTGTTGTTTTCTAATGCATTGTTAGACATGCATTTATGATTTTAACATTTTTTCAAAAATTATAATCTTTTTATACGCATATTTTTAAATCTTACTACATCCCCATGACCCAAGAAGCCAATATGGCCTCTGGTTTTAGAAAGACCTGGATGGTCAATATGATCAGCTGTACCATTTTTGGTTACTTCTTTTAAATCTACCTCATTAATAACTGTTCCATTTAAGGTCACTTTAATCTTTGATCCCTTCACTGCAATTTCTTCTTTGTTCCATTCGCCCGTTGGCAATAAGTAGCCTCTCTTGGCAGCAGCAATACCATATACAGAGCCATGATATTGATATGGTTTTAAGCCGCTGTAAATTGGCGCTTCATTATCTAAGACTTGAATTTCCATTCCAACATAGGCTGCATCACCTGTTGGTGGAGTTCTTATACCAATACCATTATTAGCACCTGGGGTTAACTGAAATTCAAATCTGTAAATGAAATCTCCGTATTCTTCTTTGGTATACAAGTTTCCACCACTTCCATTATCTGGTACAACTACTAATGCACCGTCATTGATAATGTATCCTGCAGTATTGCCCATCCACTGATCGATATTGGTGCCATCAAATAAGTTTACAAAACCTTCTTTCTTTTCTTCCTCAGATAAATCAACTGCTTTACCATCTGGCAATTCTCTTATATATAAATTTCTATAAGCTACATAGGTACCATGTGCTTGTAATTCGATTTGTTCTTTTATAAAGATGGGTAAATTTCTATCCCAAAAATTTTCTAGTATTACATTGTCTGTTACTAAAACACCATTAAGATATACGGTTACCTTGTCTCCTTTCATGATGATATGAAAATTATTCCAAGAACCAATTGCATTATCAGCAACTACTAATGGTTTACTTTGATTTTTCTGATTATTGTATAAACCTCCTGAACCAACTTGTGCTCCTACTTCTCTTCTGCTGGTATCCCAAATTTGCACTTGAGGAGTGCCTCTTAAATAAATGCCCGCATCACCTTGTGCTGTAATTTTCCAATCAACATACATTTCAAAATCACCATATTTTTTTTCGGTACAAAGATTGTCTCCATGTCCAGTAAATACTAATAAGCCATCTTTTACTACCCAATCATTCACCATTTTTGCATCTGCTTTTTCTTGTAAAGCTTTTAATGCAGAATCGGTTTGTTTTGTTCTGTATATTGGATTACCCACCAATCCTTTCCATCCAGTTAGGTCTTTACCATTAAACATAGATACAAATCCATAATCATAAGGAAGCTTTCTTAAATGTGCCTTTAACTTAGTTACTAAAATAGCACTATCTACACCGCTAATTAAAGGCAAGGCTTTCTCTAATGCCTCTCTCACTACTGGGCCTTTTATATTCACATCCGCAAGCGCCAATCTGGTAACAGCAAGTGCAGCTTCTTTATTGACTTCATTATTATCTAAGTATTTACTAGTAAAAATAAAACTACTAAATCCTGGTACTCTTGCAGCTTCAGCAATAATTCTTTTTTGTTCAATTGGATTTTTAGCTAATTCCATTTTGTCTTGTAAATCCAAAAGTTTTTGAACATCATTTTTTGTAGAAGCTTTTACACTTGGAGCTTCTTTAATTGGAGGCAGAGCATTATTTCTTTCGGTAGAGATAGATGCTTCTGTCAATAGATTCAATTCATCCTGAATAGTAATCTTCGCATATGTTGATTTTACTTTTTTCTTTTGCTTTGATAATTGTTTTGCAAAAGCTGCACGTTTTTCACTATTAGCGATGTGATTTACAAATGCATGTAAGGCATAGGTCGCTTTTGTTTTTTGAGCGGTATCATCTAATAATTTAAAAAAGGCTTTCCATTCTGAACTTTCCCAGGCATTCATATTTACCAAAGATGCGCTTGCCTCGGTTGTTTTTTGATAGGGAAAAACTTGAATCGTATTGATTACATTTGATTGTGCAAATGTTTGACTGATTACAAGTAAGCAAATTCCAGTGATGTATAATATTTTTTTCATGTATAATTTTTTATAGTCTTTTAAATAGTCCAAGGTCCGCGCATGGGCGGGTTAATTAAATAATTAGCTTCTGCATCGTCAATAAAGACTTGATTCACTGGATCAAATTTTAAGCTTCTTCCTAATTGTAATGCAATCTTACCCATATTGATGATGGTACAAGATCTAAATCCATTTGATTCGTTTAAAGCAAATGGCGTTCTGTATTTTACAGAGTCTAAGAAATTAGTTACCTGTGGCTCTGGATCAGGCATCATCGCTAATTTTTCTTTAAGATTCTGAATATCTGATTTAAATCCGTTGAATAGTTTTCCTTTTGGGCCTTCGATATAAGCAGCATTAGGATCTTTGGCTTCTCCATCTAAAATAATCTTACAACCATCTTCATAAGTGTATGTTATTTTTCTAAAAGTACCACATGCATCAGGATGTTGTTGTTCCGCATCTACTTCAACTAAAACCGGACTCGTATTGTCCTTGCCTAAAAAATATTGAATAGGATCAAGATAATGTTGTCCCATATCTCCTAATCCACCACCATCATAATCCCAGTATCCTCTAAATGTTTGATGAACTCTATGCGCATTGTAAGGCTTATACGGAGCAGGTCCTAACCATCTATCATAATCCAATTCTGCTGGAACTGTTTGTGTTTCCAAATTGGTTTTTCCAACCCAATAAAATTTCCAATCAAATCCAGTAGTCTTGCTTACAGTAACTGTTAATGGCCATCCTAGTAAGCCTGAGTCTATTAATTTTTTAATCGGCTTTACAGTAGTATTCATGCCATAAAAATTATCTTCAAATCTAAACCAGGTGTTTAATCTAAACATGCGTCCATATTGTTTCACTGCTTCAACAACGCGCTTTCCTTCTCCAATAGTTCTTGTCATGGGTTTTTCACACCAAATATCTTTACCAGCTTTTGCAGCATCTACAGCCATAATACCATGCCAGTGTGGAGGAGTCGCAATATGAACAATATCTACTTCTGGCAAACTCACTAATTCTCTATGATCACTAAATGTTTTTACACCACCACCAATACTTTTAGCTACTTCGGATAAATGTCTTTGGTCTACATCGCAAATTGCAACCACTCTTGTTCCTGCATATGGGATATGTCCACGACCCATCCCCCCCACACCAATGATTCCTTTAGTCAGTTGATCACTTGGTGCTAAAAATCCTCTTCCTAATACATGTCTTGGAACAATAGAGATTCCTGCTGCAATAGTTGCTGCATTTCGAAGAAAACTTCTTCTACTATTGGATGTTGTTTTTTTCATGCTTGATATAATGTGTTGATTAATTATTTTTATTTCTAATAGCCATTCCCTTTCTAGTTCCATTATGAATTCCATTCTCTATAGTTAGAGCTCCATTTACTAATACATATTTAAATCCTTTAGCGTATTGATGAGGATTATCATAAGTTGCTGCGTCACCTACTTCGTTTTCGTCGAATACAACCATATCAGCGATATAACCTTCTTTTATTAATCCTCTTTCTTGTAGATTAAATTTATTAGCAGGCAAAGAGGTCATTCTTCTGATGGCTTCTTCTAAGCTAATCACTTTTTCTTCGCGAACATATTTTCCTAATACTCTAGAGTTAGTACCATAAGCTCTAGGGTGTGGCTTACCAGCGCCCATTACTGCAATACCCGCATCACTTGCAATCATGTTAAAAGGATACTTCATGATATTTTTTACATCTTCTTCACTCATTCCATGATACACCATTTGTGCTCCACCTTGTTCCATCATTTGTACAATGGTTTCTGCTTCTGCTTTTTGGTTATG
>VFQS010002546.1_pt1 | contig 14815 bp, 17 predicted proteins | sample 3512361 | NCBI WGS metagenome assembly VFQS01 (sample SAMN10412375, study PRJNA504923) | tailings metagenome | isolation source: Relicate 1 Philex TSF3 active mining | place: Philippines
AAAAAAGTGAATGTTTTGATTCTGCGCTTTTTGGGATATTTGTATTTAATAGAATTAATGTATTATTTGGACTTAATTTTATATATTTTATTATATTATATTAAAAATATTTTTATTACCAAATCCAATATATATTTTTAAATAATAATTTATAAATATTTTCTTTGCGCCAATTTTTTATTTAATTGCGTTAAAAATTAAAATAAATAAAATTAATTAAAATAAAAAACTTTATTACTATTATATTACTATAAAAAATAAATATTAATTATTTCTAAAAAATTGCGTCAAAAAATAAATAAAATTTGTTTAAAATATAAAATAATTATATAAAAAATATAATATAAAAAATATAAAAAATAATTATATACCATTATATTACTAAAATAATTAAATAATAATTATTTTTAAAAACGCGTCAAAAAATATATTTAATTTATTAATTTAAATAATATTTGTTTGAATATAAAAAGAATTATATAATAATAAAATAATAAAATAATAAAAAAATGGAAGTAGATAATTCATATTATATATGTCATTATTGTGTTGAATATAAAACAATTAAACAAAGTGATATATTAAGACATTTTAGACGGAAGAGTAGATGTAAATGTAATACATTATTTTCTTTCGAAAATGCTTTTATATTATCATCAAAAAAGAAATATTATTTTAATTTGAATATGGAATTATTAAACAGAGATGATATGATTTATATTATTACACATAATAATGAAAAGATAAATTATATTGATAAAGATTTTAGAAGTAAAATATTTGAAAAAGAAGATATTAAAAAAGAATATATTAAAAATGAAGATAAAAAAGATATTAAAAATTATAAAGAATATTTAGATATATTTAATAATAATCAATATATTTCAAATAATCATTTTGCCAATAATATTATTGATATATTAGATAAACAGTTAAAAAGTATTTCATTTGATAACAATTTTGATATTTTTAATAATTATATAAAAAAAGAAGAGAATAAAAGTGAGGATACTACAAGTAATGAGTTAGTAGAAGATAAAGAAGATAAATCTCATTTAGTGCCATTAAATATAAAAGGATATTATTATGATGGTATATATAATAATGTATTTCATAATACAAAAAATAATACTTATTATTGTGCGAATTGTGATAAAGATTATGCAAATATAAATAGTGTTAGAAAACATTTAATAAAAGGTGTATGTAAAAAACGACAACATGTAGCACAAGTATTTGATGAAAGTAATAAACAAATGAGTAGTATAATAGAAAAAGAGATAAATAAGAAGAGTAATAATAAATTCGTTCAAAATATTCAAAATATACAAAATATACAAAATAATAATAATAATAATAATGATACAAAAAATAATACATATAATTTGAATTTAAGAGATTTTGTTCATGAAAAGTATGATTTAAGTCATATAACAGATGAATTTTATCAACAAAAAGATTTTTTTTTGTATGATAATTTATTAAAAATAATTATGGAAAATAAGAAGAATAGAAATATTTTTTTTACAAATACAAATGGAGTAGGTGAAGCAATTATTTATACAAACAATGAATTAAATAGAATGAGTTCAGACAAAGCGGGTTATTTAATTTTAGATAAATTAAGTCAATCTTTCGATCAATTATATTATAAACAAGATGAAGAAACGCGTCAATTTTACTCTTTTATAACAAAATATTATTATGTTGTTAAAGGACAATATAAACATGATACAATTCATAAAATATATGATGTAGAAAATAAATGTTTTATATATACGGCAAATAGTAATTTTTTTAGAAGTCGTGATAAATATTTATCTCGAATTATTACTATAATGAACCCAATTCAAAATAGTATTCGCGAAAATATGTGCTCTTCAATAAGTGAAATAAATGATATTCCTTTTGTAAATCCAAATATAGAAGATTTTGTTTCAACGCGAATGAGATATCGTGATTTAAAGAATTAATCCAGATTATTTATTTTTCTTAATAAAATATCATTTATTAAGAAATAATTTATTTTTCTCTTTTTAGTCAAAATCATTTTATATTTTTTTCAATGATAATGATAAAATATGTGTAAATAAAAGTGCGTTATTTACTAAAAGCATATTTTCATAATCTTCATCTTTTACACTTTTATTTAAAATAAGTGAATTACATGATTTACAATTTATTTCATTTTTATTTTCACTATTTTTAGCAAAACAATTTTTACAATAAACGTGATTTTCCGATTTTTTACATAAACGAACTATATTTTTAACATTTAATTTTTGATTACAATCTAAACAAAACATTTTACTCTTTATATTATTTTTAGAAAATATTTAAAAATAATATACTTATTTATTTTTATAGGAAAATAATAAAATCTAATTTTATAGTATATAATAAACAAAAAAAACGTCTTATACACATGATGTCAGAAGTCGTGTTGCTTTAAGTGTTTATAATCCTAAAATGAGACAAATTGATAATAGATTATATAATATAGAACTTTTTTTAGAAACTAAATTTGGAAACGAATTTAGAAATTTTGGCAAAAATCAAAATGGTGAAATTACAGAAAATGGTGAAATGCAAGGTGGTAAAAAGAAGAGAAGCATAAAAAAGAAGAGAAGCACAAAACCAAAAAGAAAGAGCACTAAAAAGAGTGTTAAGAAATAAATAATTATTATTTTTTATAAGAATTAGCTGATTTAATAGAATTAGCTGATTTGTTTGAAACATTTGATTTAGATGATTTAACGGAACTATTAGATTTATTAGAAAGAGTTGATTTAACGGAACTATTATCATCAAAAAATAAAGATGATTTTTCGCGTTGTTCTCGTTGTATTATTGATTTAATGGGTGCCATATTATCATTTTTAATCTTTTTATTTTGTAATTCATCTAATTGAGCTTTTAGTAAAGCTATTTCGCGTTGTTTAGCTTCTAAAATATCGTTTTGTTTCTTTATAAATGAAGATGATTTAACAATTGTTTCTTCATAATTTTTGCGTAATTCTTCGCGAATAGAAGCCGAATTTTGATTTTGATTAGAAATATTTAAAGAATTTTTATTATTTTCGCGTTTTTTTGCGAAAAATCGTGTAATATATAATAACTTATTTTTATTATATTTATCATAAATTTCTCTTTGAACGGAAAATGTTTTATTTCCTTTACCAGCTAATACAATATATTTATCGGCAACTTTTCTTAAATAACCACCTAAACGATATAATTCCATATTCTTATCTTGATCGTATGTTATATAAGATATATGAACGTTTTTAGGCAATATATTTAAATCATTTGGTTCAATCTCTTCATAATTCATTAATTTTTCGTCAATAGCTTCACGAGTTTGGATTAAATCGGTAATAGTTTTTTCAGGTTTTTTGTAGTTATCATCATTTAAACGAATATTATTTTTGGAAGAGCCATATTGGAAAGTTTTGTGATTACGTTGTGCTAAAATTTTTTTGAAATGTAAAGATGTTTTTTTATCACTATTTTCTAAATTGATTACTTTAATATTTTCGTCCATATTTTAATAATAAATAATTATTCTAATAATAAATGATATTAAATCTTTATAGAAGATAACGAATTAAAATTAAAAAATTGAAATCTATTTTTTATAAATTTTAATTTATAATTATAAAAGTATAAATATAAATTTAACGTAAATAAATTCGAATTTTTAAAAATGCTTTACGATAAGAGAGTTATTAAATTAAATGTAAATAACGAAAACTCAACTAAAAATAAGAGTAATCATACTGATTTTTGCTACAAAATGTATCAAAATTGGGTAAATTGTGATAATCCTATTGATATTCCTGTATTAATAGTAAATAATGATAATTTATTAAAAAACAAAGACGTAAATATAATTCCACGTATATATATGAAATACTATATAAATAAAGTAAGTATTCCATTTATATATAAGGATGATAAATATGTATCTTTAACATCATATTTTAAGAAATATTTAAATAAAACGATACCGAGTATAACGGAGTTTCAAAATATAATAATAGAGAAGAATGATTTGGAGGAACATGAAGAGTTTTTTGAAGCAATTAATCTTTTTTTGTATTCATCATTTTTGTTAAAACAATTTTTAACAGGATTAAATATAATTAAATATTATTATATTCCAATAAGTGATGAAGCGAAATATTATTTTTATATAATTTTTGATTATATGAGAAGAAAATGTATTGAAGAAAATATGCCTTTAAGTAAGAAGGATATTGTAAAAATGGTTAAACAATTAGCTTTATTAAATAATAAACTTTTAACAAAATCATTATTTTTGAAAACATTTGAATTTATAGATGAAAATATTTTTGATGAAAATAATGATTTTTTTCTATTAAATGAAAATAATATTTTTTCTTTATCTTTTGTTAAAGAAAATGAAAGTGAAAATGAAGATATTATTATTTAAAATTACTAATTACTAATAAAAAATTTTATTAGTAAATATTTATTATAAAAAAATTATTATAAATTATATATTATATATTATATAAAAAATTATTTTAACAAAGAGGATAAAAGTATCCATCATTATAAAAGTAGTTGCTATAAGCAGGTTGATAATAAGGGTCGGCAACTAATGAAGTCCAAATTTTCTCCGGAAAATATAATGTTTCTTTTGGAGCGTGTGAAAAGAAGTTTAAGTGGCGACCGGAATTTTCGGGTTGATAAACGGCATATGTTGGAATATTTTCTTCAAAATTTTCGTGTAATAAGTTAAATTTTTTTATAAAAATAAGAATAATAAATAATAGTATAAGAAGTATATATAATAAGAGTATATAATCCATATTTATAAAATAATATATTTTATCTAATAATATAAAATATATTATTCTTCGCAATCTTCATTTATATCTTCTAATAATGTTTCTAATGATTGCCTCATACTTCCTTTCTTTTTATGTTTATTTTTATTTTTATCTTCTTTATAATTACTTTTAATATCAATATCAATAACAATAGGATTATACTTTTCGAGTTGGTCTTCTTTTTCTAAATTTGAAATATTTTCAATAAATAAATGATAATTTTTGATATATTCGTATAAAGTATTATTTTTGTTATCTTTTAATATAAGAATACCACAATCATAATTTATAAAAGTTCCTTGTTTAATTGACCTATTATTTTTAGAAACAATAGATATAATATAATTATTTATTTCGCTTTCATTTTTTAAAAAATCGAATATATTATTATATTTTTCAGGATTAATGTATAAAGAATATTTTATTTTCTTTTGAAATTTTTTATAAATATTATATAAGTTAGTCATTCTAAATTATATATTATAATTATATAATATTTTTTATCTTATTTTTTATCTTATTTTTTTTTATAATATAATATTTTTAATTCACAAATGTTAGAAAATAAGTATATATAATTTTACTTATCACTACGATAAGAAATAGAGATTGGTTCTCCTTTCTTATTTCGTTTAAGTTTGCCTAAACAGTTTTTAGTCTCTTTATTGAAGACTTTATCAGTTAAAATACATAAATACATATCTAAACCTTTTTCTTCATCACTAATCTCTTTGGCAATTATATACTCACTATCTTCAAAAACAATTGTTGAATACTTTTTTGCTATTTCAATCATTTCACCAATCTCTTCAACACCTTCTTCATCATCATCGTCATCTTGTGAAATTTTTTCATAAACTTTCATAGATTTACGATTTAATTTAAAAGATTTAGTGTCATCATTTTTTGGTGAAATATCGATAAAATCATAATCATTATCTTCTTCTTCTTCATCACTATCATTATCTTCTTCCGAAGAGCATGATCTTGTTTCAGTTGAATTATCATCCACATCTTCTTCATCCTCTTCTTCATCACTTTCATCTTTAATGTTTGTTTGAGAAACCTTTTTATTTGTTTCTCTTGCATCATCATCTTCATCTTCATCTTCATCTTCATCATTATTCATTAAAGAAGATGTTGAAGTAGTATTATTATTACCAGCATTTAACCTAATGTTATATGTTGATTTATTAGTAATACCGTTTTCGATGATAAATTTGGCACAATCCATTAAACATTTTTTGTAATTTTTGTTAGGATGAGTATAAGCTAAATAAATGGGGTCATCAATTTGTAAAAATTTAATTACCGGTTTTTTCTTGGTATTAAGATCTTTTTTACGACCTTGATTACTACCCATTTTTTCCAAATACTTGTGTTTGATATTAGTAATTCGCTCACAATTTCCGTGAGTATTATTAACTAAATCTTGAAATAATATTTTATCTTTTTGGTGAATATGTCTTGAACAATATTCTTCACCATCTTTGCGAGAAATAGAACATTTTCCATATGATTTATATGAACTATCTTTTTCTTTCACGACAAAAACGTCTTTTCCAGCTTCAAAAGCTTCATAAGCATCGCCAATTTTTGCGAATTTTTTCGCACAAATACAATCTTGTGAATTATTCTTTTTTAAATTCTTTTTGTTTTTATTATTCTCTTCAATATTACTGGTAACCACTATTTCGAGTGTTTTATTACCAGATAAAGAGATTTTATTCAAATTTGATGATTTTACGTCGGTCATTTTTGTTTTAAAAATTATTTAAAATATATTATTTTTACTTTAAATAATGATTTAGAAAAATTATTATTTTTTTAAATCAATTTTTTTTATAATAAATAAAGATTTACGTTATATTATTTAACTATATTTTTATTTTTTTTATTTTTTTTATTTTTTTTATTTTTTTTATTTTTATAATAATTTTTTTTAATAAATATTTTTTATTTACTTTTTAAGATAAACTTCTTTGTAAAGCTTACTTCTTTCTTGATGTGCGTTTTTAGTAAAATTTTTGTCTAATTTAATTTTATTATTTACAATATTATTAATCTCTTTAAATTTTAAATAAAACGCTTTTGCTTCTACTTCCTTAATATTATTTTTTGTATTAGGATAACATAATTTAGTCATTGCTTTAATTGCGTCATCAGCACTTTTTGCTTTTTCAACAATTTCACTCATAACATTTGAAAAGTTATCATCAGTTAAAGCTACCATTTTTATATATAATTTCTTAAAAAATAAAATATGTATATTAGTTTATAATACTTTTATTAAAAAATAAATTTTATGAAAAAAAATAAATCAATTTTTATTTTTCAATATTTATTTACGTTATATTTTTAAGATATCATTTTATTATTTTTAATATTTTGCAATATTTTTTTTAATGAACTTCCTTTACGATTACTTTTATTTTTACTATTATTACTACTATTACTACTATTACTCAACTTTGAAGTATTATTTTTTCTAAATACCCTACATAATGATAAATATTTAGGATTAAGATATGTTAATGGAAATGGTTTATTATAATGAAAAAGAGGGACGTTTTGTTCTTTATAAACATAAAAATATAAATCATTATAAGTTTGTAATCTTCCGTGATTATGTGGTAAAGGATATAATTTAGTGCGTGATTTAATTTTATAATTGCTTCCAAAAATGCTTTTTTGATTAATAATACAATTAAAATTCCAAAAAGAAGTGTGTTCAATAATATCTTTATTAGTTAATTTATTTTGAGCTACGTTATTAATAAAATAAGCAATAAAGAGTGGATTTGTCACTAAAAAGAATTTTTCAATTTGTGGTTTTTCACTTTTTATTTTATTCAATAATTCAAAAAATTTTTTTAAATCAATTTTATTATAATCACTTCCACTATTACTTTCATAATTCCAATTTAAAAGCACATTATTTGAAGGTAATTCTTGACTAAATGATTTAAATTTACTTTGATTTAAATAATCATTAACATTATTATTAATACCTAATTGTTCTTTAAGCATACGTAAATCGCCTTTGGTTCTAATAAAGTTTGAATTACTTGTATATGGAATAGGGAAAAGAGTTCTTTTTTCTTCACCATTTCCATAAATAAAAAAAGCTGATTCAATAGTGCTCTTTTGTGTACATGTTAAATAAATGGAATTATTATCATCAAATAAACGAGTATTTTTAGGATTATTATTAAAATAATGTGTTTCAAAAATACCGTAATCAGTAATAGATGAATGATTATGTAATTTAGTAGGATGTGATTTATTGATAAATTCGCAAGATGTTCCTTCACAAATTAAGTATAAATTAATAGAAGTCATTTAAAAAGATATATTTCTAAAATACATAAAGATATTATTTACGTTTAATAAAAGTTAATTAATAAAAAAATTTGATTTATTTTTTTATTAATATTTTAAAATATAAAAGATATTTAATCTAAATATTTTTAAGCAAATAATTTTAAAATAAAAATGAACGTAAATAGTGATTATGGTATTTTAAATAGACTTTCTATAAATCAAGATAATTATCATATTATAGAAGATTATTTCCGTTATTATCTTTTAACATCGAAAAATATTATTCCACGTCCTTATGTAATAATTTTGTGTGGAATATTAAAGAAACGTATAATAAACGCGGAAAATAATAGCACAATTGGAATTTTGGATGCTTCGCATTCGAAAGCAATAATAATATTATTAATAGGTATTGTAAATCATTACAATAATATGATAAAATTGTATGAACCACATGTTATTAAAAATAAGAGTGAAATAATAAGTTTATTAAAAGTATATAATTATTATTATGAATGTATAAAAGTTTTTTTGAAGAAGTTTGAAAATACATATGTTTCAAATGTAAAAAAATCGCTTTCAATCTTTAATAAAATAAAGAATGAAGAGCATAATAAAAAAACATATAATGAAGATGATTTTAGATATAAATATTGTTTTCAATGGATTAACAAATTAAATCTTTATTTTGAAACAGAAGATAATAATATTAAAGAGAATATTATTGATGAAATACAAAATGATTATTTCGTGAAATTATTTTTATCAAAATATAATAAAAAAGATATGAATAATTCCACTTTTTTTAAATTATCATTAGATGATTTAAATTCCAAATATATTAATCAAAATATTGATGAATATATCAATTGTTAAAAAAAACAAAAAATATTATAAAAATAAAAAAACTCCAAAAACCAAAAAGAAATAATGAAAGATTATAATTAAAAATAATTATTTTTAGTCAATAATAAAATACCACTTTCTAATATCATTATATTATGTTCGTGTTGTGCAACATAAGACCCTTTTATATCATATATAGGTGGATATATATTTAATAACTTTTCATTATATAATATATTTAAATCATTATTTATTATATTATAATAATCACTATTTTTGTTGTAATACTTTTCGATTAAATCGTTATTTTCATATAACCATCTTTGTGTAAAGGGCAAAGACTTATAATACGCATTTATCATATTATATTTATTTAGCAACTCTTTTTTATATATTGTTTGAATATTATCTTTTAACATAAAATGATTATTATGATTATTATCATAAATACAAATTCCATTTCCTGTTGTAACAAATGGTTCAATGGCATACTTTTCACCAACTTTCATTCGAATATTATAAGGGAAATCTAATTTACAATTGGGAACGGCTTTTCCACTATGTATTATGTAAGGAGATATTGAATGTCCGCATAACTCTTTAATATTTTTAACTTTATATAAAGTATTATTTATTTCAACTTCTTTACTACAAATATACTCTTCAATCTTTTCACCGATTTCACTTAATAAAACATCAACTCCACTATTTTCAACACCAATCATTGTTGCCCGTTTTGATATATTTATTAAATCATCAAATTTTGAAGTATTAACTCCAATAGTAAATGCACTATCTGTAATATGTCCTTCAATATGTGTTCCAAAATCAATTTTAATTAAATCACCATTTTTAATAATTTCATTATGATTTAATGGAGTATTATGTGCAATACATTCATTAAGTCCAATACCGACTGGAAATGCTATATTACATTTAGATTTTATTAAGTCTTCTATTTCATAAACAATTGATAAAGAACTTTTATTTTCATAATTTTTATTATATAATTCTTTTACAATATTTTTGTGAATAAAAGCACTTTTTATATCATTTTTTATATCCATTTTTATGCGTTTAAATTTATAAAAAAATATATTTATATTAATTGATAATATATATTAATCTTTATATCAAAAAAAATATATAATATATATAATATATATTATCAAATGTGAAATATTGTAAAATATTGTAAATAAATATTTAGTGCTAAATATATCTATGTGCGTGTATCTGTTTATCTGTGTACCTATATCAATGTTTCTATATGAAAAATTAGGAGAATATATTTTAAATGAATAATTATAATTAAAGAATAATTATAAAAGAAAAGTTTTTAATAATATTTCTTTAACAATCTATATGTAAAGTATCAATCGTATATAAATAATAAAAATCTAAAATATTAATATAGTTTATTTTGGAATACCATTATAAAAATATTAAATTATATCTATTTTTCACGGTAATAGGAGTAAATAGGTAAATCTTTTCAAATAATTTTTGAAAAGATTTTTATAAAATTATTTTATTACCAAATTATTTTATAATAATGTATATAATTGTATATGGGTTTAATTTATTTATAAAAATTACCTCATAAAATTATACTAAAATGTATTCATATAATAATATATGAATTCCTTTAAGACCATTTTTATTAATTTTTTTAATAAAACCATTTTTATTAATTTTTTTAATAAAACCATTTTTATTAATTTTTTTAATAAAACCATTTTTATTAATTTTTTTAATAAAACCATTTTTATTAATTTTTTTAATAAAACCATTTTTATTAATTTTTTTTTTTATAAAACCATTTTTATTAATTTTTTTATAAAAATAAATCTTTTCAAAAATTATTTGAAAAGATTTTAAAATAATAATTTTATTACCAAATTATTATCTAATAATAAATATAATTATATATGGGTTTAATTTATTTATAAAATTACCTCATAAAATTATATAAAGGGAAAATGTATATAAATATACTACATATAATAATGTATGAACTCCTTTAAGACCATTTTTATTAAATTATTTTTTAATAAAACTATTTTTTATTAAATAAAATAATAATATATAAAAATGGTAATAAAGAGAAAATTATTTAATATAATAATATATCAATTTATTAATAATAAAATGTTATCATCATATATAAATAGTAATAAATGTGTCCATTGTTTAATGGATAAATGTGGAAATAAGAAGAGTTGTTTAAATGAGAATGATAAAATATTTGTCAAAAAGATATCAAAATATGTAAATGAGCCATTTTTGTTGAAAGATTTAAAAGAGAGTATAAATGAAAAGAATATAAAAATAGATAATTTTGAGAATAAGGATATATTAAAAAATGGATTTATTTTTACAACATGTTTATTTTGTTTAAAAAATGATAATAAAAATGTTTGTAAAAATGTAAAAGAAGGTAGATATGGAACATATTTATTAGAAAATGGTGAAAAGATAACATATTGTTATTCTGATTTGAAGAATGTTAAACATAGAATTCAAATTGGATTACATATTGATTTTGAATTTGATAAAAAAAACAATTTGAAATTTTTAATTATTAAAAATAATAATTTAAATAATGTTTCAAATAATAATAATTTAAATAATATTTTAAATAATAATAATTTAAATAATGTTTTAAATAATAATAATTTAAATAATGTTTCAAATAATAAATCATATTTAAATATATTAAATAAGAAAAATAGTGAAATAGATAATAAAACATATAAAGAGTATGAGAAGTTATATAATGAATTAAGAAGTATAAAATGTAATAATATATATATAAATTTATTAAATATTCAAATGAATGAATTAAAAAATATAATAAATAATAATTTATGTAATAATGAAATTTTAATGGAATATGAAATAAAGAAGAGTTTTTTTGAAAATCTATTATTAAAATAATAATTTACACACTCTCTTTACTAATATTATTTTCTTGAATAATATTATTATTTTTGCGTTTATAATTCAAAGAGTGATTAATAACTAAATCTTTAATACTTGTTAAAATGTGATTACGCACTTTTTTGTCATCCAATTCTTCTATAAAAGTTTGATTATCATTAAATTCATTTTCAGTGAATTCACCATTTTCCAAATAATCGTTATTAATTTTATATAATAAAATATAAATATTATTACATAAAATATTAATAATATTTGTTCCATTTGTATCAATAATCCAAACTCCTTCTTCATTATAATATTGAAGAGTTTTAGCTTTAATAACACGAATAGGATAAATATCAGGATGATTTAAATCTTTACATTTATACAAAATGTCGAATATTTTAATAAAACCTGAAATGTGTTTAGCTTTCAAAATACTTTTAATGTGATTTGAATTAATTGGCCTATTTTCAAATAATGATATACCATTTTCGCGACATAATGGCATTAAATGAGAAACATCAATATTATCATCTTCTTCTAAAATGGAAATAGCATTTTTTCTGGAAGTAGTAGCATTACTTCTTTTATTACTAATTTCATCAATACGACCATTTAACTCTTTTAATTTATATGATAAATCTTGACGAGTTTCGATAACATTACTTTTTAATTCAACTAATTGGTTCATAATTTGCATTTGATTGATTTGGTTCATTTGTATAAGTTGATTAAGTTGAACCATATTTTGAAATTGAACCATCATATCTTCGAAGCTTTTAGTCATTTTTTCCATTTTATTATTTTTTGTCTTTTCATTATCTTTTTTATTTTTGTTAAGTTTAATAACATATTTTTTATTAAATGTTTTAGATTTGTTATCTAATAAGTTATTATCTTTATTATTATCTTCAAATAAATCAATAGTTCCGTTCATTTTTAATTGATTATTGATGATAAATATAAAGTTATTTTTATACTTTTAGATTTTCATTTTTTATTATTTTTTAAATAATAATTTAATTATTTAATTCTTTATTTTTTGAAAATGAAATGAGAAGTTTATATATAAAAGAAATAAATATAAAAAAATAAAAAGAGAAGATGATTAAAATAAATTTTAAGTTAGCAAAAAGTATAATAAAAAATGATTTAATACCATTATCAATATATATGGATTATAATAGTATATGTAATAAAAATCTATTTAATATAGAACATATAATACCGCAATCATATGATAAGAGTGCGCAAAGTGATTTACATTTATTATATTTGGCACATAATAAGATAAATAGTATAAGAAGTAATTTTTCTTTTGGAGAAGTATATAATAATATATCAAATAATAATTTTTCATATGTATATGTTGAAAATAGTAATATAAAGATATATAATAAAATAATAAATAAAAATAAAGATTTTTATTGCGCATTTAGTGATAAATATAGAATATTTGTGCCACCAAATAGTGCGAAAGGAATAATAGCGCGTTCATTATTATATTATAGAAGTAAATCATATAATTCGAGAGTTATATGTGAAAAGATATTAAATGAAGAATTAATGTATAAATGGAATGAAAGCTATGGAGTTTCGAAAGAGGAGTATATAAGAAATAATGAAATATATAAATATCAAAATAATAATAATCCATATATTATTTTTTCATAAATTTTATTATTTTCTTAAATAATAATAGTTATTTAATTATTTATTATAGAATGAATTCAAATTTTAATTTAAAAAATAATTCAAAAAATAATTTAAAAATTAATTCAAATATTAATTTAAAAATTAATTCAAATAAAAAAAATATTAATTCAAAATTAGGTGGAAAAAGAGAAACAACAAAAAGTCATAAAAATATTATAAAAAAAGTATCAAAATTATCACAAAATGATAATAAAAATAAATCTCCATATACATTTAGTATAACAAAACGTATAAATAATGAGGATTTATTAGATAATCCGGAAGAGTTATTATCATATTCAACTGAATTTTCACCATTATCAGGTAGCGAACATATGTATGAACCTGAAAAGTGGAATGACCGTGAATCGATTAAAACGACACATAATTGTTATAGTTATGCGTTAGGAAAAATCCGTCATAAATTGAAGTCAAAAGCTCAACCAGGTTATGCGTCGGGACATAATTATATAGATGATAATAAGGATTATAATTGTAAATCTTTTTACAAACGTGTTAAAAAAGATAATCCATATGCTTATTTAGAGAAGTTTGATAATCCATGTGATAAGGGATTTTATAAAGTATTCTTGGCTCTTGATATAGGAAATGATTATCATTGGTGGAGACAAAATGGTTTAAAGAAGAATGATGACCCAACAAATCCAACATCAGGATATTGGAGTCATAAACCAGGTAGCACAGAAGTGACTGATTTGGATGCTTCTGGTAAAAAGATTAAAAATCCATTAATAGCAAATAGAAAATATACTTCATTAGATTATAGCACACCATGTTTTTTTATGTGCGTTCATAAAGATTTATCTCAATCAATGTCTGTTATATATAGAAATGGAAAGAAGAGTAGCCATAACAATTTAAATAATTTATTTTAAATTAAAGATCATCGAAAATTTTATATATAAAAATTTTTATATATAAAATTATATTTAATTATATTTAATTATATTTAATTATTTTGTAATAAATTGTTTCATTAACATTGTTTCCCGAACAATGTTTCAATTATTTCCTCAAAATAATTTTATTAATAATTAGAATATATATATTGATATAAATATATTGAAACAATGTTCGGGAAACAATGTTGGAGAAACAATGTTGGATAAACATTTTTGGAGAAACAATGTTGGATAAACATT
>VFQS010002548.1_pt1 | contig 14812 bp, 9 predicted proteins | sample 3512361 | NCBI WGS metagenome assembly VFQS01 (sample SAMN10412375, study PRJNA504923) | tailings metagenome | isolation source: Relicate 1 Philex TSF3 active mining | place: Philippines
CGATTTGGGGTCAGCATGATGTCACGTAACTCATCGCGACGGAATACCGATAGTTTGATTGGTGCTTGCTGCATTAACCAAAGTTTGTCATTGATATCTTTTGGTGTCAGGCGCAAACCATTCGCTGCAACCAAAATATCACCAGCCACCACGCCAGCTTTCCATGCTGGGCTATCACGCTCAACTTCGATCACGACAGGATGGTCACCTGTGTCACGAGTACGCCAGCCAGTGAACCATTCTTCTTTTTGTTCGTCATCTTTACCGCCCTCAATAACATAGCGCATGCCGACATGGTTGAGTAATTCGGTGAATGGAATTTCACCGGTGCTATCGACATATTTTGCCCACCATGCAGACCAGTCATTACCTGTCACAGTTTTGAGTGCTGTACGGACATCTGCTTCGGTGTAGCCACCTTTATCAACAGTGTGGTGTTGATACAAGTATTGATGGATATGTTCAAATCCTTTTGTGCCTTTTGTTTGACGACGGATCTCGATATCCATGGCGTGCGCCAGTAGCATGCCCTTACTGTAGATATTTACTGAAGCGTTGCGCGCACGTTCGCCACCTGCATCGATCCATGCATCAAAACTCGATTCTGCAGCACTTTGTTGGAAACGGCCTGGTTGATGTTCATAAGCAAACATCGCTTTTGATAATTCCTCTAAGAACTCGTCGCGCGTTTGTATCCCTGCGCGTAAAGTCAAGAGCTCTTCAAAATACGACGTATTACCTTCAGCCATCCATAATAGGCGAGTGTAATTTTCTTTTTGATATTCGTAAGGCACCATCTCTTTTGGACGATAAGCTTTGACGTTCCAAGTGTGTACAAATTCATGCGCAGCCGTGCGTAAAAAATTCAAGTATTCTTTACGAGGAGAGAAGCCCCAACGATTCTTTTGAATTACGGTGGAATTTATATGCTCTGTTGCGCCACCGACGCCATCAGTCGCATGAACGATAAATAAATAGCGCTTGAATGGATATGGACCGAATAATTTACGACCACCTTCAACGATTTTCTTTAAATCGCCGGCCATTTTTTTGCCATCATAATTACCACGTCCCCATATCGCTAGTTCGATAGTGTGACCATCAACATCAAAGCTATGGAATTCGTGTTCACCAGTTTCAATTGGTGAATCAATCAACACATCATAGTTTTTAGCGACGAAGCAATTGTCGCAATTACCTTTATCCATGCCGGAGCGAGATATCCAGTTTTTCGGTGTGTCTAAACTGACTTTCACCGCTTGATTGCGGAATGGTGCTGCGTACATTAAGACACCGCTCGCATCAAGGTATGCATGCGTATCATCGATATGCTGGGTACGTTCACCTAAGGCATTAGCGAAAATCTCGTACGAAATTTTGACGGTGTCGCCTGGTTGTGTTTTGACCTGCCAAGTGCCTTTATCTGTTTTCGCAAAAGAAAGTGCCTTGCCTTTACCATTGCTCGCAGCAAACTGACGAACATTTTTACCTAAATTCAAAACCTCGTAGCGTCCAGTGCGCCAAATTGGCATTTGCACATCCAGAGTTTTTCCAGAAACGGCAGGAAACTCTATGCTAACTTCGGCTAAATGTTGCGCAGGGTTGGTGATTTTAATTTGATAATTCACATCCGCAAAAGCGAATGGAGAAGCCATCGCGCAAACTAGCGCTAATGATCCTAAGAGAGTCTTTTTCATTGTTTTAGATATGAAGATTGATCAAGCGATTTTAAGAAAAAAGCACTGCGCGGCAAGCATGAATGCAAAATTAAAGCTTGTCAACGAAGTTGCTGAATGAAAATTTTTTTCTATTAAATTTTGTACGGTAATTTCGGTAAAGTTCTAAGCAGTTCGAATTTGTTAGGCTTGACTATGAGATCAGTATCTAAATTTATCGCCCTACTAGATGTTTTGTGAAACGTGAATGTTGATGCGCAGACACCGTCGATAGACCATAGTTATTTAATTTGGTTCTTATTTATGAAAATATTTTTTCATTATTAAAACTGCCGCAAGTTGCAGTTTGGGTCGTTGGCGATGCGCCAAAATGAATTTTTGACGAAAAAAAACCGCATAATCGAAATTATGCGGTTTTTTAAATTCTGGCGGAGAAAGGGGGATTCGAACCCCCGGTAGGCTATGAACCTACGCACGCTTTCCAGGCGTGTGACTTAAACCACTCATCCATCTCTCCGAATTCGTCAAACACCTTTAATTGCTTAAAGCCATTTGGGAAGCTCGAAAGTATAGCAGAGTTTAATTTGACGGTAAATGCCCAATTTTCGGGTTTCTGCGAATTTGCTTGCTTTTCTCTCTATGAATATGAATGTTAGCCTAGTGCAGCGGCTATAATCTCGCCCTATGAATTTACTAAAAACACTGGCTGCTATTAGCAGTATGACTATGTTGTCGCGTATCACGGGCTTGATTCGTGATGTTTTATTTGGCGCGTATTTTGGCGCGACGGCGATGATGGATGCCTATGTGCAGGCATTTAAGATTCCAAATTTTTTCCGACGCTTATTTGCCGAGGGTGCGTTTTCGCAAGCCTTTGTGCCGATTCTTGCTGAATATCGAAATAAGAGTTCTGATGTCGAAGTGAAAGAATTGGTTGATCATGTCGCCACCGTGTTGGTGTGGGCCTTGTTGATTACTTGTGTGCTTGGTGTGGTCGGTGCACCGCTGTTGGTGCTGATGTTTTCGTCAGGTTTTTTGGGAACCTCTAAATTTGATTTAACCGTCAATCTGACTCGCATCATGTTTCCGTATATTGGTTTCATGTCCTTGGTCGCATTGTCGAGTGGTATTTTGAATACATGGCGACGTTTTAAAATTCCTGCATTTACGCCAGTTTTATTGAACCTGTGTTTTATCGTTGCTGCATATTTTTCGCTCGCTTTGTTTGGAAAAGAAAAACAGATTTATGCGCTCGCATGCGCCGTTTTTGTGGGTGGTGTATTGCAGTTAGCGATACAAATTCCTTCGCTGATTCAAATTGGTATGCTGCCCAAACTGTCTTGGAATCCAGCTTTTGCATTGCGTGATCCTAAGGTTCGTCGCGTGTTGAAACAGATGGGGCCGGCGGTGTTGGCGGTGTCTGCTACGCAAATAAGTATCATGATCAATTCAACTTGGGCTTCATTCTTGCCAGATGGAAGTGCGTCGCAATTGAATTTTGCGGATCGTTTGATGGAATTTCCTTCGGCGATGTTGGGCGTTGCGCTTGGTACGGTATTGTTGCCAAGTTTATCTGCTGCCAAAGCGAATGCGGATAAAACTGAGTATTCCTCTTTATTGGATTGGGGTTTGCGTTTAACCTGTTTATTGGCATTGCCTGCCGCGGTTGGTCTTTTGACTTTGTCGGATGCGTTGACGGCGACCTTGTTTCATAACGGTAAATTTGATGCGCATGCGGTAAATGAAACGGCTAAAGCCGTCGCTGCATACGGTGTTGGTTTAACGGGTTTAATTTTGGTGAAAATTTTAGCGCCAGGGTTTTACGCGCAGCAAGATATCCGTACGCCTGTCAAAATCGCTTTGATTGTGTTGGTGATCACGCAGATCATGAACGTGCTATTTGTGCCTTTCATTCATCAAGCTGGTTTGGCTTTGTCCGTGGGTTTGGGTGCGTGTTTTAATGCTGCCTTGCTGTATCGTGGCTTACGTCAACGTCAGCTTTACACGCCTTCTTGTGGTTGGCAAAAATTTTTTGCAAAGTTGGGCGTGGCACTATTGTTGATGGGCGGCGTTGGATTTGGCTTGGCTGCGCAATTGGATTGGATTGCCTTGCAGAGTAATCGTTGGATTAGAGCTGCTTTGATGGGCGGTGTGATTTTGACTTGCATGTTGGTGTACTTTAGTTCGCTGTTTGTGATGGGCTTTCGCTTACGTGATTTTAGAAAAGTTACGCGCTAGCTTGTACGTTTGCTTGTGCGACTTGTTGGAAGTCTTGTTTTGAAGTTCTACTAGCTACGACGAGTCGCAATACCAACAAAAAAAAGAGAAGCGCTTGTTGCTGGCTTCTCTTGTTTTATGCTTGGGATTTAGGCAAATTATCCGCCAATCGCTTCCCATTTTTCTAAAGCTGCCATCAACAATTCGTCGATCTCAGCGAAGCGTTCATTGAGCTTTTTGATGTCATCAGGTGTCGCATCTTTGTAGAAGTCGCCATCTGCCAGTTTTTCAGAAATCGTCTTTTGCTCGGCTTCTAAATTGCTGATCAAATTCGGCAATTCATCCAGTTCTTTTTGCTCTTTGTAGCTGAGTTTTTTTGGTTTCGCTTCGGCTTTAGGCGCTGGTGCAGTCATGCTGCTGACTGGTGATTTACTCTCTGTTTTTGCTTTGACTGGTGCCGCAATTGCTTTGCCCGCTGGAGAATTTTTGTAGTTCTCCCAGTCTGTGTAACCGCCTATGTATTCTTTCCATAAGCCATTGCCTTCAGATGCGATTACTTGCGTGACGACGTTATCTAAGAACATGCGGTCATGACTGACTAAGAATACGGTACCTTCGTAGTCTTCCAATAATTCTTCGAGCAATTCTAGTGTGTCGATGTCGAGATCATTGGTTGGTTCGTCGAGAACTAAGACATTTGCTGGCTTTGCGAATAAGCGCGCTAACAACAGACGGTTGCGTTCACCACCAGACAAGGTTTTGACAGGTGAACGAGCGCGTTCTGGTGCGAATAAAAAGTCACCAAGATAAGACATGACGTGCTTACGCTGACCATTAATTTCAACAAAATCGCTACCTGGAGAAATCGTCTCTGCCAGACTGACTTCTTCATTGAGTTGCGTACGCATTTGATCGAAGTAAGCGATTTGTAATTTGCTGCCTTGCTTAACCGTGCCGCTATCGGGTTGATCTTCACCCAAAATTAATTTGAGTAACGTAGTTTTGCCCGCGCCGTTTTGACCAATCAAGCCAATCTTATCGCCACGCATAATGATGCTGGAGAAATCATTGACGATATTCTTAGGACCAAAACTCTTGCAGACGTTTTCCAATTCCGCCACGATTTTGCCCGAGCGTTCACCGGTTGTAACATCCAGACGTACTTGCCCTTGTTGCTCACGACGCGCTGCGCGTTGTAGACGTAATTGTTCAAGTCGTTTAACCCGACCTTCATCGCGCACACGTCGAGCCTTGACGCCTTTGCGTATCCAGATTTCTTCTTGTGCTAAGAATTTATCAAATTTCGCAGCTTCGACTTCTTCGATTTCTAATTGCTCAGCTTTGCGCACTTGGTAGGTAGAGAAATTACCTGGGAATGAGGTGATTTTGCCGCGATCGAGTTCGATAATACGCGTGGTGACATTGTCGAGGAAGCTACGATCATGGGTGATGAACAAGACGCTACCTTTGAAGTCTTTTAGTAAGGCTTCTAGCCATTTAATCGATGAGAAATCCAAATGGTTGGTTGGTTCATCGAGCAGCAATACATCAGGTGCACTGACTAAGGCGCAGGCCAAGGCAACGCGCTTTTTCATACCGCCAGACAGCGTGCTCATAATAGCGTCTTTGGAGAGGTTTAACTTATCTAAAGTCGTCTCCACCGTATTGCCCAAACTCCACGCGTCGGCGGCATCAAGCTGCACTTGAATATCGTGCATACGTTCCATCAGCGCTTCGTCATTATCACCGCCAAATTGGCCGGTGATCGCTTCGTACTCTTGCAATAGTTTTGGCAAATCGCCTAAGCCGGAGGCGACAGCATCAAATACCGTTTGATCAGGGTCAAATTGTGGCTCTTGTTCGACATAGGCAATCTTGATGTTTTGTTGCATAACCAATAGGCCATCATCGAGTTTGAATTTGCCCGCGATGATTTTGAGTAGAGACGATTTACCCGTGCCATTGCGGCCAATTAAACCGACGCGTTCCGAGGTTTCAATAGAAAATTCTGCGTGATCGAGGAGGGCAACGTGACCAAAAGCCAGTTGCGCGTTGCTAAGAGAGATGACTGCCATAAAAAACTTCTGTCGAGCTAAAGAGAGCCGATGCGTGTAGATGAATATCGTTAAAAACGAGGAAAGGCGCTATTGTACGCTAGTTGCCTGTCGTTTCATCGCCTCATCGTCTCAAGTGAGATCGCATTTGATTGTTATTGGTCGCTCAGGTAAGATGGCGGCCTTCGTGCACTGGTGATTTTTTAATAATCAGCCAGTGTATTGATAAGTCTGTGAAAAACCTTTACATGGATTTTGAGAGTCTCGCCGTAGCACAATGGATAGTGCACATGCCTCCTAAGCGTGGGATACAAGTTCGATTCTTGTCGGCGGGACCAGATTTCCTACATTTATGTCAGTTTCAATTGCTAAATTGGCACAGTTCAAATTTCCTACCAAGCGTAAATCGGTTAGCATGTTGGTCTAACAAAACAAGCGATGACCTTGTCGGCTACCCTACATGCTGTCACGCAAAGACTAACCACAAGAATCTGAGAGACTACGATGGCAAAAGCATCATTTCAATGGGATGACCCATTATTGTTGAATTCCCAATTAAGCGACGACGAACGTATGGTGCAAGACGCGGCACGTGTGTATTGCGAAGAAAAACTCGCACCGCGAATTTTGGATGCTTTCCGTAATGAACGTACAGATCCAGCAATTTTCCGTGAGATGGGAGAACTGGGGATGTTGGGCTCCATGATTCCGACAGAATACGGTGGAGCAGGTTTAAATTATGTTTGCTATGGCTTGGTAGCGCGTGAAGTCGAGCGTATCGATTCTGGCTATCGTTCGATGATGAGTGTGCAATCCTCTTTGGTCATGGTACCTATCAATGAATTTGGTAGCGAGGCGCAAAAACGCAAATATTTACCTAAGTTAGCAACGGGCGAGTGGATAGGTTGTTTTGGCTTGACCGAACCGAATTATGGTTCTGATCCGGGCAGCATGGTCACACGTGCCAAAACGGTGGATGGTGGTTATTTGCTCACTGGTTCTAAGATGTGGATCACAAATAGTCCGATTGCAGATGTGTTTGTGGTGTGGGCGAAAACTGATGATGGTCGTATCCGTGGCTTTATTTTGGAACGTGGCTGGGAAGGTTTATCAGCACCAGCAATCCATGGAAAAGTGGGTTTGCGCGCTTCGATCACCGGTGAAATTGTGATGGATGAAGTGTTTGTCCCTGAAGAAAATTTGATGCCGCACGTCGAAGGCTTAAAAGGCCCATTTACCTGTTTGAATTCAGCGCGTTATGGCATTGCCTGGGGCGCTTTAGGTGCGGCGGAGTTTTGTTGGCATACCGCGCGACAATACACGATGGATCGCATGCAATTTGGTCGTCCACTCGCGGCGAATCAGTTAGTACAAAAGAAGCTGGCCGACATGCAAACGGAAATTACCTTGGCCTTGCAAGGCTGTTTGCGTCTCGGTCGCATGAAAGATGAAGGCACGGCTGCGGTAGAAATTACGTCCATTATGAAGCGTAACTCTTGCGGAAAATCGCTCGACATCGCCAGAACCGCGCGCGATATGCTGGGTGGTAATGGTATTTCGGATGAATTTGGCATCGCGCGTCACTTGGTGAATTTAGAAGTAGTGAATACCTATGAAGGTACACACGATATTCATGCTTTGATTTTAGGCCGTGCGCAGACCGGGATTGCAGCTTTTTAATCGTATTTCGGCTGGCAGTAAAAAGCCAGAAAAAGCGATGGTTTATAATGAAGGGATAAAAACTTGCTGATACTGTGAGTTTTGTCCCTTTTTTATTGAGATCATCGACTTGATTTCACTTTAAACGATAGAGATATACCGTGACTTTTTTGCAAAAACTTTCCAGCGCTTGGACTACAAATAATTCTTTGTTGTGCGTAGGTTTAGATCCAGACGTGAATAAATTTCCTGCGGAGTTAGCAGGACAGCCTGATGCGATCTATGCTTTTTGTAAAGCGATTGTCGATGCGACTGCTGACTTGGCTTGTAGCTTTAAACCACAAATCGCTTACTTCGCCGCCTTGCGTGCCGAAGACCAGTTAGAAGCGATTTGCCGTTATATCAAAACGACTTATCCGGCTATTCCTATCGTGTTAGACGCGAAGCGTGGTGATATTGGCGCGACTGCAGAACAATATGCGCGTGAAGCGTTTGAACGCTACGATGCCGATGCGGTCACGGTCAATCCTTACATGGGCTTTGATTCCGTTGCGCCGTATTTGGAATGGAAAGATCGCGGCGCGATTGTGCTATGTCGTACCTCGAATGCAGGTGGCTCTGATCTGCAATTTTTGGATGTGGGCGGCAAACCTCTGTATCAACATGTCGCGCAATTGGTGGCGGATAAATGGAACACCAATGGTCAATGTGCGCTCGTGGTCGGCGCTACGTTTCCAAATGAAATTGCGCAAGTGCGTGCTTTGATTGGCGACATGCCACTGCTGATTCCTGGTGTTGGTGCGCAAGGAGGTGATGTCGAGTCGACAGTGCGCGCAGGTCGCACTGCAAACGGCACTGGCATGATGATTAACTCTTCACGGGCGATTTTGTATGCAAAGTCAGTGGCGGATGAAAGTTATGCGCAAGCGGCACGTCGAATTGCTTTAGAAACGCGAGATGCGATTAATCAATTTCGATAATCGAGTTTCTGAAATGTAGAAAATCGAAAGGCGCGAAGATTGATTTCTTCGCGCCTTTTTTTGTACTGATATCGTATTTTAATATTGGATTTAGCGAGATTGCGCTAAAACAGTTAGAGCCAATCTTAAGTGTTCTTAAGTTTTAAATTTCCTCAACATAACGCAATAATTTGCTCAAGGCATGCGCCACAGTTTGCTCACGTACTGCATGGCGATCACCGCTAAATACTTTGCGTTCGGTATGTGTTACGCCACCAACGCGCCAGCCGAAACAAACTGTACCAACTGGTTTGCCTGGTACCGCACCACCTGGTCCAGCAATTCCTGTTGTCGAGATTGCGACATGCGCTTCGGAGTTTGCCAATGCTCCGTCAGCCATCGCCGCCGCGATTTCTTCGCTGACTGCACCGTGTTGTGCAATCAACGAGGCTGGAATATTCAGCATCTCTGTTTTTGCCGAATTAGAGTAGGGTACAAAACCACAATCAAACCATTCTGAAGAACCGGCAATTTCGGTTAGTGCACAGCTAACGCCGCCACCTGTGCATGATTCTGCAACCGAGAGTAATAATTTCTTTGATTTGAGCGCTTCGCCAACTTTTTCTGCGAGCTTGAGCATGTCAGTCATGATGGTCTCCTGATCTGTTATTTATAGATGCACTTTAGCACTTCAAAACTCGCTTGCGGTATTTTTTAAATTGATTTTTTGTATTCGATCAGCATTGTTGTTTGCTCACCAATTTCGCCATAAAGCAAAGACGAGGAGTGCGAAGAATGCGGCAACAATATCGTCGAACATGACACCAAATCCACCTTTCAATTTGCGATCAAAATAAGCAATTGGCGGTGGTTTGACCATATCAAAAAAACGGAAAGCGATGAATGCCCAGCACTGTGTGATGAATGGAGCAGGCGTGATGAACAGTAGTACCAGCCAAAACGCAATAATCTCATCCCAAACCATGCTGCCGTGATCGGCGATGCCAAGATTTTTTCCTGTAATTTCGCACGCCCACACGCCAAGAAAATATCCGATAAGGATGATGATCCCCCAGTTCATCGGCGTAAATAACTGAGGCCAACGTACACTTAATACAGTAAAACTGAGCCATGCAAACAGAGTGCCTGCAGTGCCGGGCATGACGGGCGACAAACCACTGCCAAATCCTTGTGACAGAAAATGTGCAGGGTGAGCCAGCATGAATCCCGCAGTCGGTTTTAAGATGGGATTAGGGTTGCTATCCATATTTATTCGGTGGTGAAATGATCAAAACTACGCAAGGCGAGTTGAATTTCTTGATGGTTTTTATCAATTAAGTGTAAGCCTTTTGAGGCTTCGATACTGCCGATTCGTGTGACATTGGTTTGGCTAGTTAAGCCCGCTTGTATCACCGCATTACGTTGATGAACTGGTGCTGTAAAACATAGTTCGTAGTCGTCGCCACCAGCTAAACAAAATTCACGTCGTTTGTCTTGTGCTTGTTGTTGCAGTATTGGGCCAGCTGGCAAATCGTCGACGTAAAGGTGGGCGCCAACTTTTGAGCGTTCTAAGATGTGTCCAAGATCGCCTATCAAGCCATCTGAAATATCCAGCGCAGCATTGGCGATTCCACGTAAGGCAATTCCTAATGCGATGCGTGGTGTTGGCGTGTGCATGCGGGTGGCAGCGATACGATGATCTTCTGTTGAAAGCGTCAATTCTTTCCAATAAGCGGCAAGCGCCAAACGCGCATCGCCAATATTGCCAGAGACCCAAATGTCGTCGCCCACTTGCGCAGCATCTCGCCTCAGAGCGGAATTGGGCGGCACTTCACCAAAGATCGTGATGCAAATATTCAGTGGACCTTTTGTGGTGTCGCCACCAATTAGACGACAGTGATGTTGCTGCGCTAAATTGAATAATCCTTGTGAGAAAGGTGCTAACCAGGCTGGATTCGCTTCTGGCAACGACAGCGATAAAGTGAACGCGAGTGGCTTCGCGCCCATCGCTGCAAGATCCGATAAATTGACTGCCAAGCATTTATGGCCAAGTTGATAGGGATCTGCATCTAGGAAAAAATGTCGACCTGATACCAGCATGTCGCTTGATATGGCTAGCTGCATATCGGGTGCGGGATTGACTAAAGCACAGTCGTCACCGATCCCAAGTGCGAAGCGTGGATCTTCAGCGTAGTTCTGTACAAAATAATGTTTGATAAGGTCGAATTCTGAGAGCATATTGCATTGTATCGAATGCATACTGCGTCGTGGTGAAAATGTCAGATCGATTTTGCTTCGTGGGCGATTTGTACTTCACCAAAATTTAAAAACAGACTCACACCCGGTTTTACTTCAACGCGATAAGCGCCTTTTGCTTGGTTTAGACGCATCGCGAGTGCAGTCAGCTCCCATGCACGTTGTTCGGTGCAGTGTATATTTGCTTTGACGAGTTCCTTTGTTTTTTGTTCTTTGCCAAATTCTTTGACTGTTGTTGCATTGCGTTTGAGCGCAGGTAGTACCGAAGGGTGATCCCATGCCCACATAAATGAATGATCTTTGTGATGGAAGGTACCAATGATTTGTGCCGGGGCAAGTGCGAATGTTCCGTCATCGAATGTAAGTAAGAGTTGGCCATTATTTTGATCTAAATGCCAAGACTTCTCATCGCCTAGTCGCCAATTTGCGTTATGTAGCATATTGGCAATTTGTGCCTCGTCAACACTGGCTGCGATAAATGCATCCAGATTCTTTTCGCGGTGAAATAACTTAACCATATCTTTGTGCCGCTCTATTGTTTATCAGTTGCCAATTGCTTGGTATGCATCGGCTTCAAGTGTCGCGGCTGCACATTTATTGAGTACTTTGAAGTAGGTTCGACTGAAATTAAGCTTTCGTTCTTTTTTTGTACTCGCATCGATTTCTTTCATTGTTTTATTTTCTTGATTTGACTTAGATCGGATTACGCCGAACTTTTTTCGTGTCAATTCCAGCAATAGTGATATTGAATCTTATTTGACATGGTTTTGTCATGATGATTTTTACTCAGCGCGCGTTTTTGTTGTTTGATCATTTTTATTGCTTAAATGATTCTGGGGAAAAATGTAATGATTATGGTAATTATTTTGGTTTTGTACCAATGACTTTAGATAGGTGAACGCTTGTAGTTGTATTTTTTTGATACTGTTTATCGAAGTGATTAGTGATGTGATTAATGAGGTAATTAATGAGGTAATTAATGAAATAAAGTGATGCAGATGCAAGCTACAAAACAATCATGATTGCTCTGATGTCAGGTATGAGTCCATAGAATCGACCTAGTTTGATAGTTATTCACTATGTTTTTGACCTTATTTAGTCATTCTAGCTATCGCTTATGCAAAAAAGTCATAGAACTCGTATAAATACGTATGAAGCAAATGTTGCCTCTCTGCTAGAATCATTAACCCCCTATTTGTTTGTTTAAGAAGGAATGGACTCGCATGGATTCGCCAGAACAAAAAGAATTACTTCGTCAACAATTACGTCAAGCCGCATTGGAATACCATGAATTTCCAACGCCTGGCAAAATCAGTGTCACTCCAACTAAACAACTTACGAATCAGCGCGATCTGGCGCTAGCTTACTCGCCCGGTGTGGCAGCACCATGTGAAGAAATTGTGGCTGATCCCGCTGCGGCATTTAAATACACAGCACGTGGCAATCTGGTCGGTGTGATCACCAATGGCACTGCAGTTTTAGGTTTAGGCAATATCGGCCCTTTGGCTTCCAAGCCAGTGATGGAAGGTAAGGGCGTCTTGTTTAAGAAATTTGCGGGAATTGACGTATTTGATATCGAAATCAATGAGTCAGATCCAGACAAATTGGTGGATATTATTGCTTCCTTAGAGCCGACGTTTGGCGGTATTAATTTAGAGGACATCAAAGCACCTGAATGCTTCTATATCGAACGTAAGTTGCGCGATAAGATGAAGATTCCCGTTTTCCACGATGATCAGCATGGCACTGCTATCATTGTTGGCGCCGCAATTTTGAATGGCTTGAAGGTTGTTGGTAAAGATCTCAAAGATTGTAAATTGGTGGTTTCTGGTGCTGGTGCGGCGGCACTGGCTTGCTTGGATTTGATTGTTGATCTAGGTTTTCCGATTGAAAACATCTTTGTCACGGATCTCGCTGGCGTGGTCTACAAAGGTCGTACCGAGTTGATGGATCCTGATAAGGAACGCTTCGCACAAGATACGAGTGCACGTAGTTTGAAAGAGGTTATTACAGGTGCAGATATTTTCTTGGGATTGTCCGCTGGCGGCGTACTAAAGCAAGACATGGTGAAAACCATGGCGGCACGGCCTTTGATTTTGGCGTTAGCGAATCCTACCCCTGAAATTCTGCCTGAAGAAGTCAAAGCAGTACGGGATGACGCGGTGATGGCTACTGGCCGTTCCGATTTCCCCAATCAAGTGAATAATGTGCTGTGTTTCCCGTATATTTTCCGTGGTGCGCTGGATTGTGGTGCAACGACCATCACTCGCGAAATGGAAATTGCGGTCGTACATGCGATTGCCGATTTGGCGCAAGCCGAGCAATCCGACGTGGTGGCATCAGCCTACGGAATTTCTAACTTATCGTTTGGCCCTGAATATTTAATTCCTAAGCCATTTGACCCGCGTCTGATGATTAAGATTGCGCCAGCAGTAGCAAAAGCTGCAGAAGATTGTGGCGTTGCAGCGCGACCAATTCAGGATATGCAGGCGTATATCGATAAGTTGCAGCAATTTGTTTACCACAGTGGCACGTTCATGAAGCCACTATTCCAAATCGCCAAGAAAGCACCAGATTCTCGCAAGCGCATTGTTTTTGCAGAGGGAGAAGAAGAACGTGTTTTGCGCGCTGTACAGGTGGTCGTTGATGAAAAACTGGCTAAACCAATTTTGGTTGGTCGTCCACATATTCTGGAGAAGCGAATTGAGAAGTTTGGTTTGCGTTTACGCCCAGGTATCGATTTTGAAGCGATCAATCCAGAAATGGATGCAAGGTATCGTGATTACTGGCAAACCTATCATCAGATGACCTGCCGCCAAGGTATTACCGAGCAATACGCAAAGTTAGAAATGCGTCGTCGTCATACCTTAATTGGCTCGATGATGGTTCACAAGGGCGACGCTGATGGCATGATCTGTGGAACATTTGGTATTGGTAGTTTACATTTGTTTTATGTGAACCAAGTTCTTGGTAAGCGTGCTGGCGTGAACGTATACGCGGCTATGAATGGCTTGGTTTTGCCTGATCGTCAATTAGTCTTGGTTGATACGCATATCAATGAAAATCCTAGCGCAGAGCAAATTGCTGAGATTACGATTCTGGCCGCAGAAGAGATGCGTCGTTTTGGTATACAACCAAAAGCAGCACTGTTATCGCACTCTAATTTTGGTTCAAGCAATAGTGAATCAGCCAAGAAAATGCGTGCTGCATTAGCGATCGTACAACGCGATGCTCCTGATCTTGAGATTGATGGTGAAATGCACGGCGATACAGCGTTAGATTCTGATTATCGTCAAAAAATGATGCCTAGTTCTACATTAAAGGGCGATGCGAATTTATTGGTGATGCCGAATATTGACGCTGCCAATATTGCATATAACTTATTGAAAACGGCTGCGGGCAATAATATTGCGATTGGGCCAATTCTATTAGGTTGTGCAAAGCCAGTTCATATTTTGACTTCTTCAGCGACGGTTCGTCGTATTGTCAATATGACTGCTTTATGTGTAGTGGATGCAGTAGCGCAGCGCTAGTCGATATTTGCATTTTATTTAATAAAGCCGTCATTACATTGACGGCTTTTTTTTATCTAAAGATAGCCATGCGAATGACTTGGCACAATCGCTAGTGGTGTAATACCACTCAACTTTAAATCTTGGAGATCGGTGAGATTTTCCCTTGGGAAATAAAATTATTAAAAGAAACTATTAATACCACTTCTGCTGTTGTTTTTTTATCTTTGTCAATTATGTGCAAATACTTGTGATAAATAGTGATGTAATCTCATTTTTAAAATATTTTTAAGTCGAGTTTTTTCGATATTTTCTTTGTTTTCCTTCCTCTAGTCCAAATTTTATACTGTCATTGCTTTATTGATTATCTATAAAGATATCTCTTGTCTGCACTAAAAATGTTTGCAATTAGCTCACGCTCTGTTCTACTTGCACTTGCCAGATGAGATATGTCAAAAAATCAATATATGTACGGCTTT
>VFQS010002550.1_pt1 | contig 14811 bp, 10 predicted proteins | sample 3512361 | NCBI WGS metagenome assembly VFQS01 (sample SAMN10412375, study PRJNA504923) | tailings metagenome | isolation source: Relicate 1 Philex TSF3 active mining | place: Philippines
ACCAGGCTGCCTGGCACCTCGGCAAGCCCGTCGTGGCCGTTGGGGTGCAGTTCTCCAGCCAGAGCAGGAACATCGAGGCCTGGGCGGTGGAGGAGATGTAGGCGACCGGGACCGCAGGGTTCTGACCATCAGGCGGCTTGCCGGAACCGGGTATCGGGGCATAAAAACCACAGGACATGACAAAATACACTCTGCCTATTCTGCTTTTGCTGGCCGTAGTCCCATCGTGTAGCCCGGATGAACCGCAGGTACCACAAGGGGATACTTACTTGATTTTCGGCCACTTTTATGGCAAATGTGTAGGCGAACAATGCGTGGAAACCTTCAAGCTAACCGATACCCAGCTCTTTGAAGACAGCCGCGATGATTTCACGGGGACCGAGTTCAACTTCAATCGCTTGCTGAGCGATGCCCTTTTCAAGCAGGTCAGAAACCTGCGGGATGCCCTCCCTAAGGAATTGCTGCAGTCTGATTCCGCTAGCTTTGGATGCCCCAACTGTGCAGACCAGGGAGGGCTTTTCATACAGTATGCCGAAAAAGGAAGTATCAAGACCTGGCGGATAGACCTCTTTACCGCTAATATCCCTTCCTATCTGCACCCATTTGTGGACCAGGTGAATGAAAAGATAGCGCTGATCAATCGTCCATAGTTTTTCTACGTCGCTCCCGTTGCATGTTCACGGCCTTCTCGGAGGGTAGTCCAAACACTTTTCCTTGCGCGGCATCCCCCAGGAAGCGGTTGATATATTGGGCGCTGATTTGGTCGTTATCTTTGTACTGGGTACGCAGCGCATCGAGTTCCCGGTGCAGTTTCTTCCGCACCTGTACGTATGCAGGGTCGTGGTAAACGTTTTTTAGTTCGTATGGGTCTTTTTTGCGATCGATGAGTTCCCATTCGTCCACGGCATAGTAGTAGTGGATGAGCTTAAAGTCCTTATTGATGAGGGCGTAGTGGCGGTTCACCATGTGCTCGGCTGGGTATTCGTAGTAGTGGTAGTACAAGGCTTTGCGTTTGAGGTGGGTCACTTTACCGGTCAGCAGGGGCACCAGGCTTTCTCCCTGCATATCTTTGGGGGCTTTGACGCCAGCAGCCTCCAGGAAGGTCTGGGCGAAATCTAGGTTTTGTACGAGTTCATCGCACTGACTTCCGGCGGGTACACGGTTTGGCCAGGACAGTAGCAAGGGGGTTTTGAACGATTCGTCATAGACGAAGCGCTTGTCGTACCAGCCGTGTTCACCGAGGTAAAACCCTTGGTCTGAAGTATAGACGAGGAGGGTGTTTTCCAGGAGGTCATTTTTTTCAAGGTAGTCTAACAGGCGGCCTACATTTTCGTCCACGGCTTGCACCGTCGCGAGATAATCCTGCATGTAGCGCTGGTACTTCCAGCGCATCAGATCTTCGGGGGACATAGAGGAGTATGATTTCAGGAAGGCCTCGTTCACTTTGCCATAGGCTTTTGTGAAGTTGGCCCGCTGTGAGGGGTTGAGCCGGGCAAATTCAGCCTCGTACCTCTTTTTGTCGAATCCGATTTCCGGCAGGCCCAGGGCGTCCATGGTTTCGGGGAAAAGTTTGTTGTCGCCTGCCCAGGACATATGCTTCAGGATGTTCATTTCGGCCTCTTTGGCTGGGGAGCTTCGGCCGGAATAATCGTCGAACAAGGTTTTAGGTTCCGGGAAGACCCGTTGGGTGAACGCATCGAGATGCCTTTCGGCGGGGAGCCAGGCGCGGTGGGGGGCCTTGTGGAGGTACATGAGCAGGAAGGGCTTTTCGGGGTTGCGTTCTTTTTCGAGCCAATCCAGGGTCATGTCGGTGACGATATCGGTGACATATCCCTCTACGCGGATATTGCCATCCTTTTTGGTGATGAATTCGGGGTTGTAGTACGCGCCCTGTCCGGGCAGGATTTTGTACTGGTCGAACCCTTTGGGGCTATTGCCGAAGTGCAGCTTGCCGAACATGGCTGTCTGATAGCCGTGTTGCTGAAGCAACTGCGGAAAGGTCACGTTGGAGGTATCGAACTCAAAATGGTTATCCACTTTTCCGTTCAGGTGCGAATGTTTGCCGGTGAGGATCGTCGCCCGGCTCGGTGCACAGATGGAGTTGGTGACGCCCGCATGATTGAACCGCATGCCCTGCTGGGCAATCCGGTCAATATTGGGGGTTTGGATCAGGCGGTCGTCGTAGGCCGAGATGGCCTGGTACGCATGGTCGTCCGACATGATGAAGATGATGTTGGGCCTGCGGGCGGCAGGGGAGGGAGCGGTTTGGCTAAGGGCGGAGAGGGCCCAAAGCAGGGAAAGGGACAGGGTGCTGATTTGGAGAAATGCTCTGAAAATTTTTTCACCGGCCATTGTCATCATAAATTTTTGAGCGACTATATAGTTGCTCGCTTTCAGGGAAATGAAAATCCGAGAAGGTCAAAGGAGGTTTCTGGGTGACTGGCATTTCGTCTTCCTGGTTCTTGATGAACAGCAGATACTGAATATAATGAAGTACCTCAACCTGAAGGTGTTCCGGGAGGTGCTTTAACTGATTTAATACTAATTGTTCCATACTTGGGTATTGGACTTATTGCGGCAGGTCAGCGAGCAGGGAAAAGATCAATTTTATCCCCATAAAGGCTTTTTTGGGAGCATGCCTATGCTTATGACTGTAAAATAAAAAGGCACGGTGTAGGAAGAAAAGACTTTTTGCCTCTTGATGATTCCTCTCGCAACAAGTCTGTTGGATAAAACTCAAATATACAGAATATCCAGGCACCAGTCAAGCCTGAGGCCGGCTGCTGTGACCGCGTACGAGGCGCTTGAACCGAAAAAACAGCAGCAGCGCGCTGCTGCTCAGCCCTACGATGAAGCCTACCCAGAGGCCGTTCACCTGCCAGTTGAGCGGGAAAGCCAGGACGTAGCCCACGGGGATACCGATGCCCCAGTAGGCCAGGGCTACGAAGACGGTAGGCCAGCGCACGTCCTGTAGGCCCCGCAGCAGACCTACACCCACAGCTTGCGTCGAGTCTGAAATCTGGAATATGCCGGCCAGGAGCATCAACCCGGCCGCATAGCCGAGCACAGGGGCTTCCCGATTGAAAAAGGAGGGGATGAAGTGCTGCCCTGCAAAAAGCAGGATGGCGCAAAACAGGCCATACACGACGGCCATGACCAAGGTCGAGTAGCCTATACCGCGCACCAGCCTTCTGTCGCCACTGCCATCGGCATGGGCGACGCGGATGGTGCCAGCGGCGCTGATACCCAGGGAAACCATAAAGGTCGTAGAGGCGACGTTGAGCACAATCTGATGCGCGGCCTGCTGGATATAGCCCAGCCAGCCGGCCATCAACCCTGAAAAAGCGAATGCGCCCGCTTCCATGCTGAACTGCAGCGCACTGGGGATGCCGATGCGGGCCATCTCCCCAGCCCGAGTGGCCGACCAGCGCAGCTTGGAGCGCAGGTTCTGACGGTAGGGGGCATATACAGGCTGCCAAATGACCAGTGCGGCCATAGCGAGCAGTAGGAAGGTCCGGGTGATAGTGGTAGCTATACCTGCTCCTTCGAGTTCCATCCGCGGAATGCCTAGTTTGCCATAGATGAAGAGGTAGTTCAAGAACCCGTTCATAGGCAGAGCGGCCAGGGAGAGGTACATGGGCCAGCGGGTCAGGCCCAGCCCGTCGGAAAACTGCTTGATGGCCATAAACAACACCATAGGCAACATACCCCAGGCCATCCAACGCAGGTAGGGGCCGGATAAGTCGGCCACGATGTCATCCTGTCCCATGACATGCGTGATGCCGGTGCCAAAATGAATGCCCACGGCCATGACGAATACCAGCGCCCCGGAGAGGAGAAACCCGTTGAACGCGATTTCCATGGGCTTATCGTAGTCATCGCCCCCCCGCGCAGATGCGACGAGGGGGGCGATGGCCATGGTCATCCCCATCCCCAGGATCATGGGCACGGTGATGAGGTTGTTGACAAAGCTCGAAGCCGCCAACTGGCTGCTGTGGATGTACCCCACCATAGCGCTGTCAATCACTCCCAGGAGCATCTGGGTGATATTGCCTAGCATGATAGGCCAGCCGAGAGTCAGCGTTTCCTTGATTTCCTTGCGCATAGCGTAGAGGGCGGCCAGGGGCCGCCAGGTTTTCTTTCCGGATGCAATCCACCACGGCTATGGCGATCATATTGACCACTTCGCGGGTGGAGCTGCCCAACTGGAGCAGGTGTACCGGTTTTTTGATGCCCAGGAGTACGGGGCCTACTTTTTCGATGCCGGCTACTTCCTTCACGAGGTTATAGGCTACGTTGGAAGCAGACAAGTTAGGGAAAATGAGCACGTTGGCTCCTTTTTCGGCGAGGTCGCTGAAGGGATAATGCTCGCGCAGCAACTCCGGGTTCAGAGGAAGGTGAGCCTGCATCTCGCCATCCACCACCATGTCGGGGTGTTTGGATCGGAGGATTTCCACCGCCTTGCGCATTTTCAGGGCATCCTCGCCATCGGCACTGCCGAAGTTGGAGTAGGTCAGCAGGGCGATACGGGGTTTCACGTTGTATTTTGCGGCCTGTTCGGCGGCCAGTTCCGCAATTTCTACGACCTGTTCGACCGTGGGGTTAAAGTTCACGGTCGTATCAGCCAGAAACAAGGGACCGAAGCGGCTCATGAGGATGTACAACCCCGATACCGACTGTACGCCGTCCTGGCGCCCGACGATTTGGAGGGCAGGACGAATGGTGTCGGGGTAGTTGCGCGTCATGCCGCCGACCATGGCGTCGGCATGGCCCTGGGCGACCATCATGGCCCCATAGTAGTTGCGCTGGTGCATTTTGTTGTGCGCGTCCGTACTGGTGAACCCTTTGCGCTGGCGTTTTTGATAGAACAAATCGCCGTATTCGAGCAGGCGGGCGCTTTCTGCCTCATTTACCGGGTTCCGCGGGTCTATGATTTCGACTTGATCCATCACCAGGAGGTTGTCGGACATGATCTGCTGGATTTTTTCGCGGTTGCCGAGCAGGATAGGGACGGCAATCCCTTCGTTCAGTACTTGCTGGGCTGCTTTGAGTACGGCGAGGTTCTCCGCGTCGGCTAAAACGACCCGCTTGGGGCTTTGTTTGGCTTTGTTGATGATGGCGCGGGTCAGTCGGTTGTCCAGGCCGAGGCGTTTGGAGAGTTGGGTTTCGTAGGCTTCCCAGTCGGAGATGGGGAATTTTGCCACCCCGGTTTCCATAGCGGCCCGTGCGACGGCAGGAGCGACGGTTGTCAGCAGGCGGGGATCCACCGGTTTGGGGATGATGTACTCCCGGCCAAATGCGAGCTGGTCTTTGCCGTAGGCCATGTTCACCATATCGGGCACGGGCTGCTTGGCCAGTTCTGCCAGAGCGCGAACGGCGGCGAGCTTCATTTCTTCATTGATGACCTTGGAGCGCACGTCGAGGGCGCCGCGGAAGATATAGGGAAAACCGAGAACGTTGTTGACCTGGTTGGGGTAGTCGCTGCGCCCTGTGGCCATGATGATATCCTTGCGGGCATCTATAGCGTCCTCATAGCTGATTTCAGGGGTGGGGTTGGCCATGGCGAATACAATGGCATCCGGCGCCATGGAGCGCACCATCTCCTTGCTGAGGATGTTGCCTTTGGACAAACCTATGAACACATCGGCTCCATGCAGGGCTTCTTCCAGGGTGGTGTCTGCCGATACGCTGCCATTGGCGAATTCCGCTTTTTTTCCATCCAGGTTTGTCCGCTCCGGATGGATGAGGCCCTTGGAATCAAACATAAAGATATTCTCCCTGCGGGCACCGAGGCGTAGGTAGAGCTTGGTGCAGGAACTGGCAGAAGCCCCTGCACCATTGACGACGATTTTTACCTTTTGGATGTCTTTGCTCACGAGTTCCAACGCATTGAGCAGAGCTGCCGCGCTGATGATGGCGGTGCCGTGCTGGTCGTCGTGCATGACGGGAATGTTGAGCTCTGCCTTGAGGCGCTCTTCTATCTCGAAACAATCCGGGGCGGAAATATCTTCGAGGTTGATGCCCCCAAAGGTGGGCTCTAGGATTTTGACGGTCCGCACGAACTCATCTACATCTTTGGTATTGAGTTCGATGTCGAACACGTCAATATCGGCGTAAATTTTGAAGAGCAACCCTTTGCCTTCCATGACGGGTTTGCTGGCTTCCGGGCCGATATCGCCCAAGCCCAATACGGCCGTCCCGTTGGAAATGACGGCTACGAGATTGCCTTTGGCCGTAAATTTGTAAACTTCCTCCGGGTTGGCAATTTCCAGGCAGGGCTCCGCTACCCCCGGGGAGTAAGCAAGGGTGAGGTCGCGTTGGGTAGCGGTTTCTTTGGAGGGAATGACCTCGATTTTCCCGGGACGCCCTTTGGCATGGTAATGCAGGGCTTCTTCTCTTAGTGTTGGCATACTTGTGTGCGATTTGGTTAGAGCGCCCCAAAGGTAAGGAATCCAAGTGGGATTTTGGATGGATACGCCGGGTTTCTGAACCGCCACGCCGCAAAAGGAAGGGGAAGGGAAAAAAACAGGCCTCCCCGGAGTCGCCCCATCCCGCCCGTTTACTCCGGCACAGAAGAGACCAGGCCGGGGTAAACGGGAGAATCAGCATTAGATGATCGTCGAAGTTTTTTCGCTGATCTGTTGCTGGTCAATCTTGAGGTCTGCGCTGTCGGAGATCAGGTGGGCAATCAGATCGCCAATTTGTGAGCAGGAGAAGGCGTGCTGCAGGTCGAGTTCCTGAGTGCCAATTCCTTTCTCCAGTACCTGCTTGGTCGTGCGTCGGATGGTTTCAGCCTCTTCTGCGAGGCCGAAGTACTCCAGCATCATAGCTGCCGAGAGGATAGCGGCCATGGGGTTGGCGATATCTTTTCCCGCCGCCTGCGGATAAGAGCCGTGGATAGGTTCGAACAGCGCGGTTTTTTCGCCGATGGATGCCGAAGGCAGAAGTCCCATAGAGCCTGCAATGACACTGGCTTCATCGGAGAGGATATCGCCGAACATATTTTCCGTGAGCATCACGTCAAACTGGGTAGGCCACTGGATGATTTGCATCGCCGCATTGTCTACGAACATGAAGCTGACTTCTACGTCGGGGTATTCGGGCGCCATAGCCTGTACCACCGCCCTCCAGAGGCGGGAGGACTCGAGTACGTTGGCTTTATCCACCAGCAGGAGCTTTTTCCGTCTTTTTTGCGCGGCTTCGAAGGCGAGTCGGGCGATGCGTTCGATTTCAAATCGGTGGTAGATGCAGAGATCTTGGGCCGACTCGTCTGTCCTGCTTTTTTCCCCGAAGTAAATGCCGCCTGTCAGTTCGCGGAAGATGATGAAGTCTGCACCACTGATGCGTTCGGGCTTGAGCGGGGACAGGTGCAGCAGGGAAGCGTACGTCGTGACCGGCCGGAGGTTGGCAAACAGACCCAGGCTTTTGCGCAGGCGCAGCAGCCCTTGTTCGGGGCGTACTTTGGCACCCGGGTCGTTATCGTACTTCGGATCGCCGATTGCGCCGAACAAGACCGCATCAGCGGAAAGGCAAAGGTCGAGGGTGTGGGGCGGGAGTGGGTCGCCAGTTTTATCAATAGCTATAGCCCCGACGTCTGCCGTTTGGTAGAAGAACTGGTGCTTGAAGCGCCCGGCGAGGGCATCGAGTACTTTTACAGCCTGTTGGATTACTTCGGGGCCTATTCCGTCACCGGGCAGGAGGGCAATGGTTTTTTTCATGGGAAAACAATAAAGGTGTTAATGAACGGCTTTTTGCGCTTCGTACGCTTCGATTTGATCTTTGAGGCTGAGCAGGTAATCTATGTCGTCGTAGCCATTGAGCATACATACCTTTTTGTACGGATCAATCGGGAAGCCACACTGCAGGTCCAGGGAAGGGATGCCGATCGTTTGGTTTTGCAGATCAACTTCCAGGACTACCTTTGGGTCTTGTTCGATGGCTTCAAACAACTGGTGCAGAAATCCCGGGCTCACCTGTACCGGCAGCAACCCGTTGTTGAGGGCATTCCCGCGGAAGATATCGGCAAAAAAGCTGGACACGACCGCTTTGAACCCGTAGTCCGAAATAGCCCAGGCGGCGTGTTCGCGGCTGGAGCCGCAGCCAAAATTTTTTCCTGCCACCAGGATCTGTCCCGCATACACGGGATTGTTGAGTATGAAATCCGCCTTGGGGGTATCGTCGGGATGAAAGCGCCAATCGCGGAACAAATTCTGACCAAAGCCGTCGCGCGTGGTGGCCTTCAGAAAGCGGGCGGGGATGATCTGGTCGGTATCGATATCTTCTATCGGGAGAGGCACAGCGCTGGAGCGCAAGAGGGTGAATTTTTCCATAGTTTGATTAAGCGATTTCACGGCGTACGTCCACGAGTTTTCCGGCGATGGCAGCAGCGGCAGCGGTGAGCGGGCTGGCGAGTATAGTCCGCGCCCCTGGTCCCTGGCGCCCTTCAAAGTTCCGGTTGGAAGTAGAGACGCAGTACTCCCCGGCGGGGATTTTATCTTCGTTCATACCCAGGCAGGCCGAGCAGCCGGGCTCGCGGAACTCGAAGCCGGCAGCGGTGAATATCTGGTCTAACCCTTCTTCGCGGGCTTGTTGTTCGACCTGTTTGGAACCTGGTACGATCATGGCCTGCACATGGTCGGCTTTTTGTTTTCCCTTCACGAAGTCAGCGACGAGGCGCAGGTCTTCGAGCCGCGAATTGGTACAACTGCCGATGAAGACGTGGTGTATCGGCAGTCCGGCCATGAAATCCCCGCTCTTGAGGGCCATGTACTCGAGAGACTTGGCGAACGACTGGGCTGACTCTGCGCCCGACGCCTCCGGGATGCGCCCGCTGATGCCGACGCCCATACCGGGGTTGGTACCGTACGTGACCATAGGTTCGATATCTTCCGCTTTGAAGTGGTACTCCAGGTCAAAAGTGGCGTCTGAGTCGCTGTAGAGCGTTTTCCAGTACTCCAGCGCCTGATCGAAAGCAGGTCCTTGCGGGGCGAATTTTCGGCCGCGGATGTATTGGAAGGTCGTCTCGTCCGGGGCGACGAGCCCGCCCCGTGCGCCCATTTCGATACTCATATTGCAGATGGTCATACGCCCTTCCATGGAAAGGGAGCGGATGGCCGAGCCGGCATATTCGACGAAGTAGCCCGTCCCGCCGGCTGCGCTCAGTTTGGAGATGATGTAGAGGATAATGTCTTTTGCAGAAACCCCTTTCCCGAGGGATCCGTCTACATTAATGCGCATCCGCTTGGGGCGGGACTGAATAAGACACTGGCTGGCAAATACTTGTTCTACCTGGCTGGTGCCGATGCCAAAGGCGATACAGCCGAAGGCTCCATGAGTCGAAGTATGGCTGTCACCACAAACGATGGTCATTCCCGGCTGCGTGATGCCCAACTCAGGGCCGATGACGTGTACGATGCCCTGGAAAGGATGCCCCAGGCCGTACAGTTCCACCCCGAAATCGGAGCAGTTCTGTACCAGCTTCTCGACCTGAAATCGGGAAAGCGGCTCCTGTATCGGAAGGTGCTGGTGCAGGGTCGGGACGTTGTGATCGGCTGTCGCGACGGTTTGCTGGGGGCGGAAGACCCCGATTCCCCTGCTTTTGAGCCCTGCAAAGGCTTGAGGGCTGGTTACCTCGTGTATGAAATGGCGGTCTATATACAGTACTTCCATACCGCCTTCTACCGGGGCGACCACGTGTGCGTCCCAGATTTTGTCGAATAAAGTGTTGCCCATTCTGCGTGAGGATACGTTATTTGGAATGCGAAGCGGCAAGGTGCAGGCTGTCGTATATTTCGTGCAAATCGCTGTCGCTGACTTCTTTTTTGCTGTCGGCTACCTCAAGGAAACGCTTGTAGATGACATCCAGTTCGTCTTTGGTGAGGTTGGTGCCGATTTCTTTGTAGCGGTATGCGATAGCTGCGCGGCCGCTGCGGGCGGTGAGCACGATTTTCGAGCGGTCCACGCCGACATCGGCGGGGTCTATGATTTCGTAGGTGTTGCGCTCCTTGATGACCCCGTCCTGATGGATACCGGAGGAGTGTGCAAAAGCATTGGCACCTACGATGGCTTTATTGGGCTGTACAACTACGCCCATTTTATCGCTGACCAACTGGCTGATGGGGTACAGCAGGCGGGTGTTGATGCCCGTATCAAGCCCCAGGTAGGGGTGTTGCCGCATGATCATGACCACTTCTTCCAAGGAAGTATTCCCGGCGCGTTCGCCGATGCCGTTGATGGTACACTCAATCTGACGGGCTCCGTTCTGTGCGCCAGCTATGGAGTTGGCCGTGGCCAACCCCAGGTCGTTGTGGCAGTGGGTGGATATCGTCGCTTTGTGGATGCCGTCTACGTGCTCCATGAGGTAGCGGATTTTGGCACCGTATTCTTCCGGGAGGCAGTAGCCGGTGGTGTCCGGTACGTTGATCACGGTGGCTCCGGCCTTGAGGACGGCCTCTACGATGCGGGCCAGGAACTCGTTGTCTGTGCGCCCTGCGTCTTCAGCGTAGAATTCCACATCTTCCACGAATGACTTTGCTAGTTTCACGGCGGCCACAGCCCGTTCCATCACCGCTTCCCGCGTGGTGTTGAACTTGTGGCGGATATGGGAATCAGAGGTGCCGATGCCGGTGTGGATGCGCGGCCTCTTGGCGTAGCGGAGGGCTTGTGCCGCCACCTCGATATCTTTGGGTACCGCGCGGGAAAGCCCGCAGATAGTCGGCAGGGTCAGCGCTTTACAGATAGCTTCTACCGACTGGAAATCGCCAGGGCTGGAGATGGGGAAGCCGGCTTCTATGACGTCCACCCCAAGCTCCTCAAGGGCATGGGCAATCTCAATTTTCTGCTCCATATTGAGCTTGCACCCGGGGACTTGTTCCCCGTCGCGCAGGGTGGTGTCAAAGATATAAATTCGCTTATCTGGCATGTGGCTTGCAATTTTTATTTTTATACCCGAAACAGCAGTTCTGAAACAGATTTGTTGCGGGGAAGCATCCTGGAGGGAGCAAAAAAGGGTTCTTTTCTTACCCTTCGCAACAAGTCTGACATTTCGGGTTTGTTTACGTCGTCAAAGTAAGTATTTTACATTTTTGTAGAAAATACATCAAAGATAACTTTGTAAAAAAGGCAGTCTGGCTAAAAATGTACGGTTTTGTCCAATATGGCATATAGGCCCTTTTTTTTTAAAAATTTGATTATCAGTTTTGTGAAAAATTAAGATTTACAATGCCTAAGCAAAAAACAGACGACCTGGTACAGTTGATCAACTCCCTCACAAGAGCGGAAAAAAGGCATTTCCGGCTTTTTGTCAAGCGAAACCAGTCCTCTGATGATATTTTGTTCCTGCAATTATTCGATTTTCTGGAAAAAAGAGGGGAGTATGAAGAGGACGCCATCCTTCGAAAGTTGCCGGAGATAAAAAAACAACAGCTTTCAAACCTCAAAGCGCACCTGTACAAACAGCTGCTCACCAGCCTGCGCCTGCTCAGCGCCCGGGAAGTAGCCGATATCCAGATCCGCGAAATGGTGGACTATGCGCGCATACTCTACAACAAAGGACTGTACAAGCAAAGCCTGGATATCCTTGCAAAGGCCAGGGATCGCTCGGCAGCCGGCCATTTTCACGCGCTGTCTATGGAAATCCTCGAATTTGAAAAGGATGTGGAAGGGCAATACGTGACCCGCGCCCTGGAGGGCCAGGCCGAAGCCCTGGCAGAGGAAACCCGGAAGCTGGGGGCTACCCTGCACCAGGTGGCCACCTTTTCCACGCTCTCGCTGCAGCTGTATGGCCTTTACCTGAAAGTGGGCTTTGTACGCAATCGGCAGGACTTCGAGCTGGTCAAGGGCTTTTTCTATGCCCGCCTGCCGGAAACCTCCTACAACGACCTGGATATCATGGCGAAAATCCACTTTTGCTATGCGCATTTCTGGTATTATCACATCACACAGGACTTCAGCTTTTGCTACCGCTACGCCCAGCGTCTGGTGGACCTCTTCGATGCGGAACCAGCCCTGACGGAACTCTATACGCCGCTCTATCTGCGCGGGATGCACAACTTGTTGAACTCCCTGTTCAACCTTCTGCAGGCTAAGAAATTCGACGCCGCGCTGACCCGCCTGCTCGACCTGCCGGAACGCCTGCCTTCCCTTTTCTCGAATAAGAACAATGAGAGCCTGTTCTATTTGTTCAAATACATCCACCAGATCAAAAAACATTTCCTGGAAGGAACATTCTCCGAAGGGATACACCTGGTCCCCGAACTGCTGGAGATCATGGAAGAAGACCGCTACAACTGGGATAGCCATCGGGAAATGCTCTTTAACTACCGCATCGCCTGCCTGTATTTCGGCAGCGGGGATTGCGGCAGTACCATCACGTTCCTGAACCGGATCCTCAACCAAAAAAACCCGGATTACCGAGCCGATATTCAGGTGTTTGCCCGCCTGCTGAGCCTGATTGCCCACTTCGAACTCGGCAACGCGCAACTGGTGGAGTATCAGGTGAAATCTGTATATCGCTTTTTGGCAAAAAACGACGACCTGAGCATGGTGCTTCGGGAAATATTCCGCTTCCTGCGTCGTTTAACCCGTATCCATCCGCGCGAACTGCACAGCGAGTTCATAGAACTGAGAGGAAAACTGGTACGGGCCTCCACAGACCCTTATGAGCAACGCCCCTTTCTATACTTGGATATCATCTCCTGGCTGGACAGCAAAATCGAAAACCGCCCCGTCCAGGACGTTATTCGCGAAAAATACCTGAACCGAACACGAACAAACTAACTCAGAGACCGCAAGCGTTAATCGTATGATGAGGATTAGACTTGTTGGGGGATGTTGCGAGGAGCCGAAAAAATCGGTACGCGCCTTCAAAACATCGTTGTGCGGGCCAAAATAACTCGCAAATGCCTCGCAACAAGCCTACTGACGATTGGTATGGTATGAACAGAATACGGCATCGCCGTTTATGCAAGCAATCAGTCTTTCGCTTGTTGTCTGTGACGACAGCGCTGCTCTTCTTTTGTGTAAATATTTCTTTTTCAGCAGTTTCTGATTCGCTGTTTGTCTGTATCCCACCCGGCGATACCCTTGTGTATTGCAACGACCCGATACTAGGCCAACCAGCCCGCCTGGGCACGCCTTCTGCTTCCCTGTCGGTCCCTTCTAATATCCGCCTGTTGGAACTTCCGATACAGCGTTCGCTCGATGCCTGTCAGAAAGGGAGCATCCTGCGTTCCTGGCAGTTCGTCCAGGATACGCTGGGGCGGCAGATGGCCAGGGGGCCGGTGTGTTCCCAGCGGATTAAGGTGCAGGCCTTTCAACAATACGCGATCTTCCTGCCTGCCGATACAGTGGTCTCTTGTTCAAACCTGGGAAAGACCGACAGCGTCCGCGTAGTCTATGGACAGGGTTGTGATTACGTGACGGTCAGCGTTCAGGATGCCCTGGCGTCGAACCCTTCGCAGTCTTGTTTCCGGATTTATCGCAAATATGTGATAGTCAATTGGTGTGAATTTGACGGTTCGGGAAAAGTACAGCAGGTTTCCCGGGATGCAGACGGAGACGGCGCACCGGGCAGCGAAGGGACGTGGCTGCTGGTCCGTCCGGAGGGGCAGGCCATCCTGGATCGGGATACCGTCCCGGGCAACGGCTACTGGACCTCTACCGCAGAAGATTCCACGCTCCGCTCCAACGGCTACTGGGAATACATACAAGTGATTGATGTGGTAGATACGATCCCGCCTCTCATCGGAGTTGCCGCCAAGGTCACGGCCTCGGGAACCCGCGCAGACTGTACCGCAGAGGCCGGGATTTCGTTTCAGGTACTGGAGTCTTGCTCGTCGGGGCAGCTCCGACTGGAATTTGAGTGGGATTTGTACAGCAACGGGAGCCCGGCTACGAGCGTGCCCTACGTGCTGAGTGGTTCGTATCCCCGGTATCGCGTGGTCGCCCGCTTGCCCCTGGGCATTCATAGCCTGCGCATCCGTGCTTACGACGCCTGCGGGAATGCGAGTGAAAAAACGGTGGCGATAGAGGTGCTCGATCGTAGGGGCCCTGAATTCAAATGCGTCAATAGCCTGGTACTCAACTTGACACCACTCGCCCCGGGCATAGACGCCGATGGGGATGGCGATGCCGATGCGGGTGCCGTCACCCTCTGGGCGGATAATCTGATTGCCGGACCTGCTTCGGATTGTTCGTTCCAGGTGCGGTATTCTATCCACCGCGCCGAGTGGGTAGAGGCGGGCGTCGAAAAACCCAACCCCGACAAAGGCTCGCTCGTACTCACCTGTGACGACCGTCCAACAGTGCTGATCTACGTCTATGCCTGGGACAATGCCGGGAACGCCAACTATTGCGAAACCTATATACTCCTGAACGACCCAACGGGCAAACTCTGTCCTGTACTGGGAAAAGGCTCTGTATCGGGAGTCGTTTATGACCGGGAGGGGAGGCCTTTCCAGGGAGCTCAAGTAGTGCTGGAGGGGGAAAAAGTAGCCCGGGCCTACTCGGGAAAAGATGGGGCTTTCTCTTTTTCAGCCCTAAAAGAAGGAGCCGCCTACCGTGTATCCGGCAACCTGGATACCTTGTGCCGCGAAGGGGTCTCTACGCACGATATCGTAAAAATCATGCGCCACATCTTGGGCGAAGAGGTATTTGCCGACCCGTATCGCTTCATTGCCGCCGACGTGGACCGTTCGGGTACCGTCACGACCCTCGATGTCATTCTAATCCGGAAAGTGGTGCTGGGGCTCGACCGCTGTTTCGCGCTCTGCCCGGCCTGGGTGTTTGTGAAGGCCTATCATGCGTTTGCCG
>VFQS010002551.1_pt1 | contig 14802 bp, 12 predicted proteins | sample 3512361 | NCBI WGS metagenome assembly VFQS01 (sample SAMN10412375, study PRJNA504923) | tailings metagenome | isolation source: Relicate 1 Philex TSF3 active mining | place: Philippines
CTTGGGTCGCAAGTCTTTGAACGAAATCAAAGAAGTATTGGCTTCCCGTGGTTTGTCTTTGGGTATGAAGCTCGAAAACTGGCCACCAGCTGGTTTAGAGAAGTAAGCAATTGGTTAAACATCGATCACGCTCTTGCGTGGTCGATGGTGTAGGTGAGTAGGAAGACATTACCGGTCCGCGTCAAATGGTTTGACGATAGAAGAACTGGAATTTTTAAACATATCGAAAGGAAGTACCATGCGTCATCGTCACGGCTTACGTAAGCTAAATCGTACATCATCACACCGTTTAGCAATGTTGCGCAATATGACTGTTTCTCTGTTGCGTCACGAAGCGATCAAAACAACTTTGCCAAAAGCAAAAGAATTGCGCCGCGTTGTCGAGCCAATCTTGACTTTGGGTAAAACAGACACATTGGCAAACAAGCGTTTGGCATTCAACCGTTTGCGCGATCGTGAAATCGTACAAAAATTGTTCGCTGAATTGGGACCACGTTTTGCAAATCGTAACGGTGGTTACCTGCGTATTTTGAAAATGGGTTTCCGTGTTGGCGACAATGCGCCTATGGCCTACGTAGAATTGTTGGATCGTCCAGAAGTCACGGACGCTGCAGATGCACCAACAGTAGAAGAATAAGCTGAACTTTCATCAGTCTGCATACCAAAAAAGCCGTTCAGTAAGATGAACGGCTTTTTTTATGTCTACTACGTTTTGCTGTTGAAATTATTCTTTTGCTTGATTTCAGAAAATACGTGCGCAGCATCGAATTGTATATTCCGTTAAGATACTGAAACTTTGCATCTTGTAGCGTGTATCTGCCTTGCACCGCAAAACTAGATTGTTGGAATGAAAACGCAATAACTAATAACGAAGATTTTTATGACATTTATTGGAAGCTTTGATTTTCTTCTGCGCATTCGTTTTTTGTTTGAGCGAAGCTATCTGTTTGGCATAAGCTTAGTGCTTTGCCTTATCACTAGTGGAAGTTTGCACGCGGAAGATTTTTTAGCACCTGAGTTAGCGTTTAAAGTGAAAGCGCAGATGGTTTCAGCCAACCAAATGGCGGTGCGCTTTGATATTGCGGATGGCTACTATTTGTATCGGGATCAATTTAAGTTCGAGGCCAAAGGCGCTGAATTGGGCGCCTTTGAGATCCCTCCTGGAAAGGTAAAGTTCGATGAAACATTTCAAAAGGATGTAGAAAGTTACTACCGCGAGTTAACTGTACTGATTCCCGTCGATGCCAAATCAGATTTTCAAGCACTGATTCGACTTCAAGGGTGTGCAGATGCGGGCCTGTGTTATCCGCCTATGGATTTGGTGCTACCCGTCAGCTTAGCTGAAATTGCGCCGTTGCCCGCTTCAAAAGTTTTACCAATGGATAGCGTGTCAAGTGGCGAGCAATCAAGCATCGCAGAAGCGCTCAAAAGTGGTCGATTGGCATTAATCATTCCTTTGTTCATTTTGTTGGGTCTTGGTTTGTCTTTGACACCATGCGTGTTGCCGATGGTGCCAATTCTGTCCTATATCATTGTTGGAGAAGGTGCGGGAATTAAGCGTAGTCGCGCTTTCTTTTTATCTTTGAGTTATGTATTGGGTATGGCGCTCGTCTACACTGCTTTGGGGGTGGCCGCAGGCTTGCTTGGGGAAGGTCTGTCCGCAAGCTTACAAAACCCTTGGGTGCTCAGTGCCTTTGCATTATTCATGGCGATCCTTTCACTATCGATGTTTGGCATTTATCAATTGCAAATGCCGGTCGCTATACAGACCAAGTTAACTTATTTTTCCGAAGGGCAGCGAAACGGCAAGATGCTTGGCGTGTTCTTGATGGGAGCTGTGTCAGCGTTGATTGTGGGCCCTTGTGTTGCCGCACCGCTTGCTGGCGCCTTAGTCTACATTAGCCAAACTAAAGATGTGGTGGTCGGTGGAGCTGCCCTGTTTGCGATGGCAATTGGCATGGGCGTGCCACTACTCTTGGTGGGTATTTCAGCGGGAAGTTTGTTGCCTCGCGCGGGCGTATGGATGGAGCAGATCAAACGATTTTTTGGTGTGCTTATGTTGGCGATGGCTATTTGGATGGTGTCGCCTGTTATCCCGGCCTTATATCAGATGCTGGCATGGAGTCTTCTTTTGTTGACATATGGCGCCTACCAGTTGTTTGTGTATAAGGGGCGTGTATTCTCAAAATTTTTAGCGATGTTATTTATTTTGGGCGGCGCTGCGCAATTGATTGGCTTGATTACTGGTGGGCGTGATCCACTTTCCCCAGTTGCCCATTTGACTGGGAATGTGGTGCATGTGCAGTTCCAGCGCGTAAAAACGACGGCTGAGTTGGACACGATTCTCGCGCAGTCGAGAGAAAAGCTCGTGATGTTAGATTTCTACGCGGACTGGTGTATTTCGTGTAAAGAAATGGAGAAGCTAACCTTTGTCGAGCCGCGTGTAAAAGCCAAATTAGATCAGATGCTGTTATTGCAGGTGGATGTTACGAAAAATGATTTAGATGATAAAGCGATGCTGAAGCGCTTCGGCTTGTTTGGGCCGCCAGGGATCATCTTCTTTGATCGCGCTGGTCTAGAAATTGTAGGTAAGCGCGTAATTGGCTATCAAAACGCTGAGAAATTTTTGCAGTCTTTGCAGCAATTAGAAAGCAAAAATTAGAAACCAAAAATGAGAAAACCTTAAGCCTTAATTTAGCTGTTCTTACTTGATAGGGCGAATAAACAAAAAGCTGGAATGAATCCAGCTTTTTGTTTTATTGAACCGGTACTACTAACTCTGCGTAGTCATACAAAGCTCCCAAGATATGTTGCTCTTCCTCATTGGCGTTTTCGGATAGTTGATCAATTTCATTGAAGTAGTCCTCAACCGTACGAGCATTTGCTTCACCATCTAATAAGCGTGCCCGTCGATGTTCTTCCCATACTGCTTGCTCTTCTACATTGAGACTCGCTGGGAAATTACGCGCGCGATAACGAAATACCAGTTCTTCTAAACGATTATCGTTGAAATGTGGATGCATGGATGCCAATTGTTGTGGCGTAAGTTGACGCAAATCGTTCAAGATCTTACGGTCTGCACTGCTGATAAATCCACCATACAAATCTTCATCGACATCAACAGCTTCATAAGTAGGGCGTGAATACACTTGCTGCCAAAGTTGCGGATTCAGTGTCGATTGTAATTGGCGCGCTAATTCAATATTGGTCATTACTTGCTGCATGTCGATATTCCAACGAGCAGTCATGTCATTGCTGAGTGTTTTGAGATTACCAATCACGATAGGTGATTTGTTTAGGTGGATACTTTTTACCGGCAAACGTAAAACGCCTTCAGGCAGCGCATCGGTCTTACTAAACATGCGTTGTTGAATGGTAGCGACGTCTAAATTTCGCAGCTCGCTAGGATCGAATTGTAGATCCCAAGCGATTACCTCGTTTTTATTGCTTGGGTGAATTGCGAGCGGCCACATCACGGCAAGACAACCGCGCTCGGTACTGAACATGCCAGAAACGTGCAAGAAAGGTTTTGCAAGTATGGGAAGACCGATTTCACTGGCGACCTTTTCTTTCTTGTGTAGTGCAAAACAAAAATCAAATAATTTAGGTTGCTTTTCTTTGATTAATTTTGCTAATGCAATTGTGGCACGCACATCTGATAGTGCATCATGTGCTGCGTCGTGGGTGATGCCGTTTGCCGCCGTGAGGTGTTCCAGCCTAAAGCTCGGTTTTCCCTCATCATTTAATGGCCAATTGATTCCTTCTGGTCGTAATGCGTAGGTGGTGCGAACCATGTCCATGATATCCCAGCGCCCACATTGATTTTGCCACTCGCGCGCATAAGGATCGATTAAATTACGCCAAAACATAAAACGTGTAATTTCATCGTCAAAGCGTATTGTGTTGTAACCGACACCAATCGTGCCCGTCGTCGCTAACTGCTTCTCAATTTGGGCGGCAAACGCGTGTTCAGGCAAGCCTTGTTCAAGGCATTGCTGCGGTGTGATATGTGTGATTAGGCAGGATTGTGGATCGGGTAAAAAGTCGTTGGCTGGCTTGCAAAATAAATTAATTGGCTCACCGATTTCATTTAAGTCGGCATCGGTACGAATCGCCGCAAATTGTGCCGGGCGATCGCGTCGCGCTTGTGCACCGAAGGTTTCGTAGTCGTGCCAGAGAAAGCTATGTGTCGTCATTGTGAATGCGCGTGCTTTGGGAGTCGTGAATTATTCATTGCGCTGTCCGCGACCCTCTAAATAACCTTGCAGCCGCATCGCAATTAAAAAAAGGATGACGGTGAATGCCATCAGTCCAAGTACGAGTTTGAAACCAGTATCTTCATTAATCCACGGCATCTTTGCGAAATTCATGCCGAAAATCCCTGTGATTAAAGTCAGCGGCATAAACAAAGCGGTGATCACCGTCAAGATACGCATAATCTCGCTGGTTTTGTGTGACACCGCAGCGAAGTGAATTTGCACCGACGATTCAAGCGATGCTTCGAGTCGCCGCGTGTGATTGAGCACGCGATTAATATGTTCCATCACATCATTAGTGCGAACCAATAACAAATCTTTAGCGCGACTTTGTTTGTTACCAGAACCGTCAAACGTGTCAATAAAGTGATCGCGCAGCTCTTGTAAAGCATCATATTGTTCTTCACACAAATGCTCCAGCTTACGCAACTCTACCCGTGAGTCGAGTAAAGCAACCCAATTATTAAACGGTTTGCGCGGATCAAGTAAGGCATGCTGCCATCGATCTAATTGATTGGTTAATGGCTGGCGTAAATCAAGATATTGATCAACCATGGCATTTAACAAACGCAGCATTAAATCTTCTGGTGATGCTGGTAACTTACTACTCAAATTATTACTATCTTTGGGTTTAAAGTTAAGCAGGCGTGCGCGCATGGTTTCCACCGTGCGACTATAGTTTGCGCGTACAGTGATCAGTGCGTTACCAATCAAGAGAAAAGAAACAGGCTGCGTTTGCAGTCGATGTAAAACTGCCGGCATTTTTTTCTTGGCATTATGACCCTCTTGCGGACTTGAATTGGATTCGCCACTCTCCCCATTTAATGCCAGCTTTTGAAAGATCACTAATTCGTAATCTTGTGTCGCATCAAAATTGGAAGGGTGGCTGCGATTGCAGATGTCCTTGAGATGTAAATCAAAGATGCGTATGCCAGTGAGTTTTTCAACTTGATCGCGCCAAGCTTCTGCATCGCGTTCAACTTCATCATGCGTGATGTCTATCCACATAAAGCGATAAGCGTCATCTCCAGTGTCGTTTTCACCATCGCCAATTAAATCGATCGCTCTATTTAATGTGGTCGGGTTCAGAGTGACTTGCGTATCGCTAATGTAGAAAATATCCATGAAATGCAAACTCAATGATTAAAGTGAATTTATTTGCTTTGCTGTAGCAAGCGCGCAATGTCGCGTGCAAAGTAAGTCAGCACACCGTCAGCACCAGCACGTTTAAATGCCATGATTGCTTCCATCATGGTCTTGTCATGATCTAACCAGCCGTTCTGCGCTGCCGCTTTAATCATCGCATATTCACCGCTAACCTGATAGGCAAACGTCGGCACTTTAAACTCATCTTTTACGCGACGTACGATGTCGAGATAAGGCATACCAGGCTTCACCATGACCATGTCCGCACCTTCCGCCAAATCAAGTGCGACTTCACGCAATGCTTCATTGCTGTTGGCTGGGTCCATTTGATAATTGGCTTTGTTACTTTTTCCTAAATTGCCAGCAGAGCCAACAGCGTCGCGGAACGGGCCATAAAATGCGGATGCATATTTCGCAGAGTAAGCCATGATCCGTGTGTAGATGAAACCTTGTTCCTCAAGCGCGTTACGAATGGCACCAATTCTGCCATCCATCATATCGCTAGGAGCGACGATATCGGCACCAGCCGCGGCATGGGTGAGCGCTTGCTTGACCAGCATCGCAGTCGTTTCATCATTTAACACATAGCCATCGGCATTAATCAAACCATCTTGTCCGTGACTGGTATAAGGATCTAATGCGATATCAGTCAAAATGCCTAATTCTGGGCAACGCGCTTTCAGTGCACGAATAGCGCGCGGAATTAAACCATCTGGGTTAGTCGCTTCGACACCATCTTCTGTTTTTAAATGATTCTCGATCGATGGAAATAAGGCCAATACGGGGATTCCTAAGGCGACGCAATCATCGGCAACTTCCAATAGCTTATCCAAGCTCATGCGTTCGACACCAGGCATGGACGCGACAGGTTCGATTTTGTTTTCACCGTCAACCAAAAACACGGGATAGATTAAATCTGCAGCAGTGACGTGATTTTCACGCATTAAGTTACGAGAGAACGTATCTTTGCGCATACGGCGCATACGCAGGTGAGGAAATTGGGCTGAAAGAGTAGTGGACATAAGGATTAAAAAAATTATCGAGGTTAATGAAACTTTTCTTACGAATTTGGCTCTTAGTATTAGGCATTATGCTTACCGCTGGTCCTCCCTAAGCGGGCGCCACTTGTTCCCATTCGATTGGCGTTTTTTTTCCTCGGCACTACAAAGTGCCGGGGTTTTTTTATGCCAAATCAGAATTACTGTCCGCTTGCTTCAAGTCTTCAAAGATTGGTGTTGCATCCAAGCCAGTCAATTCACGAATCTTTGCATCCGCTTCTTCGATACCAGTTCGGTTTAATGCTGAAAATAATTGTGCAGTAAATGGATAGGGCGTGCCATTTGCATCCACATAACTAGCCAAAATATTTTGTGCTAAGCGCAGCGCATTGGTTGCATCATTGCGATTGAGTTTATCGGCTTTTGTCAGTAAGCAATGGATTGGACGACCTGTCGGCGCGAACCACTCTAACATTTGTTTATCTAAATCGGTGAATGGGCGGCGTGAATCCATGATCAAAATCAAAGCTGCTAATTGCTCACGTCTTTGTACATAGCTGCCGAGTAAGACGTTCCAATGATTCTTGGCCGCACCTGGAACTTCAGCGTAGCCGTAACCTGGCAAATCGACTAGCAAAGCGCGAATTTCATCTTGCCGTGTCTCATCCTTGCGGTGTTGGCCGACATGCGCGCCGCCAATTGAAAAAAAGTTAATGTGCTGTGTGCGCCCGGGCGTCTTAGATGCAAAACAAAGTTTTTTCTGATTACATAAAATATTGATCGCGGTTGACTTGCCAGCATTTGAACGACCCGCAAATGCGACTTCCGGCACTTGTAAGCTCGGCAGATCGCGTAAGTGGTTGACTGTGGTAAAGAACCGGGCTTGCCAGAGGATAGACATAAATCAGGGCCAATCAAAAAGGAGGGGCAAAAATGCAAAAAAAGGGACAAAACGATTAGTTTCATCTTGAAATGTGAGGTTTCTTAACGTCAATTGACTTGGAATAGCTCAACATTTCCACGAAAGCTATTGTACAATAAGGGGTTAGCTACGTGGGCTCCATGGCATCATTGCTTGTCACGTATGTTTTGCTTCTCAGATGCTTCAATAGAACCGATTTCCAATTTTTAGTCTCAAGGTGTTTGAATGAACCGTGCATTTTTATCATTTTCCAAGTCCCTCAGCATCGTTGCTTTAGCGGCATCTTCACTCGTTTCTATTGCCTCTGCAACTGAGCCTGTAGCTAAACCAGTCAAAGCTGATCTGGCAAAAGGTGAAGCTTTGTACAGCAACGGCGATGCAGCTCGCGGTATTGTTGCTTGTGTTTCATGTCATGGTGCGGCAGGAAATTCAACAATCAGTATTAATCCTAAATTGTCAGGTCAGCATGATGCTTACCTCGTAAAGCAATTAATGGATTTCACGACACCAGCGCGTAATAACGCAGTCATGACGACATTCTCTAAGTTAATGACTCCAGAAGACATGAAAAATGTGTCTGCCTATTTGGCAGTGCAAAAGCCAAAGGCTGGCGCTGCAAAAAATAAAGACATCGTGAACTTAGGTCAAACTATTTACCGTGCAGGTATTGCGGAGAAGAATGTTGCTGCTTGTGCTGGTTGCCATAGTCCAAATGGTGCAGGTATCCCAGCGCAATTCCCACGTATCGCTGGTCAACACCAAGATTACACTGTGGCGCAGTTGACAGCGTTCCGCACAGGCGCTCGTAAAAATAGCACACAGATGACAACTATTGCAAAACGTATGTCAGATGAAGAAATGAAAGCAGTTGCTGACTATGTTGCTGGCTTGAAGTAAACGCTTCGCAACTACAATAACAAGTAAAACGATTAACGGAGGGGGTGGCAAATGCCATCCCCTTTTTGTTTTTGGACATGTATGGAACTTGAAACCAACACCTCAGGCCTAGAAATTAAAACGCAACGTGCTTGGCTCGCCAATAGTGTGGAGCTTTTGTCGTCAATGCGTTTTGCAATCAGCTTGCTTACTATTATCGCGATCTCGTCGATTATTGGCACCGTACTGAAACAAAATGAACCTTTGCCGAATTACGTGAATCAGTTTGGCCCATTTTGGTTTGAGGTTTTTCAACATCTGAGTTTGTATTCTGTGTATTCTGCATGGTGGTTTTTGGCCATCATGGGCTTTTTGGTTTTGTCGACGAGTTTATGCTTGATTCGCAATACGCCGAAAATGCTGAAAGATATGCGTAGTTGGCGTGAAAATGTACGCGAGCAATCTTTGCGTAATTTCCGTCATAAAGCTGAGTGGCGTAGCACGGTCTCAAGAGAGGCAATGACTCAGCAGATGGCACAGCAAATAAAGAATTTAGGATATCAATTTAAGCTGGTTGAAAAAGAAAATGCGAGTTTGATCGCAGCAAAAAAAGGCGCAGCCAACAAGTGGGGTTACATTTTTGCACATGCTGCCATCGTTGTTATTTGTATTGGTGGCCTATTGGATTCGGATCTAGCGATTCGATTTCAACAATGGTTCGGTGGCAAAGTCCCTTTTGAGGGCAGTGGGGTATTGATTTCGCAAATTCCAGCGCAGCACAAATTGTCGTTAGCGAATCCGACTTTCCGCGGCAATATTGCTATTCCAGAGGGTAAAAGTGGCGATACGGCGGTCATTCCCCAGGCAAAAGGAGTGTTGTTGCAAGAGTTGCCGTTCACCATTCGATTGAAGAAATTTCATATTGATTTTTATTCGACAGGGATGCCAAAACTATTCGCAAGTGATGTCACCATCGTTGATCATGAAACTGGCAAAACCTTTGATTCGACTATTAAAGTCAATCATCCTTTAATCTATAAAGGAATCGCCATTTTCCAATCCAGTTTTGATGATGGAGGAAGTCTGTTGCAAGTGCAGGCGCACAGTATGACTGGGGCTAATTTAGGAAAATTTCCAATTAGCGCCAAAATGGGTGGCGAGAATAAGCTGACTGCTGAACAGGCAAATGGTCGCGATGAATATACGATCGAATGGAGTGCTTTTAGACCGTTTAATGTCGAAAATTTAGCGCGTGAAGGACAGGACTTACGCGCAGTCAATCCGAATCAAAACTTTGCGCAGAAATTAACTGCTGACTTAGATAAACATTCCGGTTCCGCCGCCAAAAATGCGAACAATAAAGACTTGAAAAATGTCGGTCCAAGTATGCAATACAAATTGCGTGATAAGACTGGGCAGGCGAGAGAGTTCCATAACTACATGCAGCCTGTTTTGTTAGATGGTAGTTGGGTCTTCTTAGCTGGTGCGCGCGATTCACCAAATGAGCAATTCCGTTATTTAAGAATTCCTGCGGATGAAGATGATAAGTTAGATGAATGGATGCGTTTGCGTGCTGCCTTAGCCAATCCAGAATTAAGATCGAGGGCCGCAGAAGTATATGCCAAACGTGCCTTACCGAATGCAGGGGCCGAAGCAATGCAAGTGCAGTTGGCTAATTCCGCCAAGAAAGGCTTGAGTATTTTTGCTGGTGAAGGCGATGCGCCAAAACTGGCGGGATTTACGGCGATTGCCGGTTTCTTAGAAAATATTCCTGCAGAAGAACAAACCAAAGCAGCAGATGTGTTTATGAAAATCCTCAACGGAAGTATGTGGGATTTATGGCAGTTGGCTCGTCAGAAAGAAGGGTTGCCAGCATTGGAGTTGACCGAAAAACGCGCTCAGTTTTTGCAATTAGCAACCTCGGCTTTGTCTGACGCTTTCTTCTACGGTGCACCTGTTTATTTACAAATGACAGGTTTTGAAGAAATCAAGGCTTCGGTATTTCAGGTGACGCGAGCACCAGGACAAAATGTGGTGTATCTTGGCTGCTTATTTTTGGTGATCGGTGTGTTCTCAATGTTCTATATTCGCGAACGTCGTTTGTGGATTTGGATTAAACATGATGCGGGTGAAACACACGCATTGATGGCATTGAGTTCTCAGCGCAAGACTTTGGATTTTGAAAAAGAATTTGAGCAATTGAAAAAGCAGCTCGGCGTACCTGAGCAGCCAACTGAATCTGTGACTACTTCAAGTTAATATTTACACTGAAGTGCTTGACTCAATCAACCAAGAATTTAAAAATTATTCTCACGGGATTTGTATGGAAACGAGTTTGACATATCAAAATTATTTTCAGCGCCGCAGCGCTTTCGATTGGATCTATGCGGCATTGCTGTGCGCAGGTGCTTTTTTTGCGTTTCATCGTTACGGCCAGCACATGGATATTTACGAGGAAGCGATTTTGCTTTTAAGTGCGCCGACTTTTGCTTGGTTAGGATGGAATTGGAAGCCAATGCGCGTTTTGATGATTGTCTTGGCGGTGCTATCACTATTCGCAATTTCACAATATGCAGGCTCACTAGATCTCGCGAATAAGAAATTTTTCTTGAAGTACTTACTCTCAAGTCAGTCTGCGATTTTGTGGATGAGCACTTTCTTTGTGCTATCCACTTTGTTTTATTGGGGCGGTTTGATTTTGCGTTCAGATTTTGGCGCATCAGTTGGATCAGGTTTATGTTGGGCAGCGGTCGTAATGGGCTTCACCGGCTTATTGGTGCGTTGGTATGAGTCTTATTTGATTGGGCCAGATGTTGGTCATATTCCGGTCTCGAATTTGTATGAAGTATTTATCTTGTTTTCTATGATTACTGCCTTGTTTTACTTGTACTACGAGGAGAGCTATGGAACACGTCAGCTAGGTGCCTTCGTCTTATTGGTGATCTCAGCAGCGGTCGCGTTTTTGTTGTGGTACACCGTGAGTCGCGATGCAGCAGAAATTCAACCTTTAGTGCCCGCATTGCAAAGCTGGTGGATGAAAATCCATGTGCCGGCCAACTTTATTGGTTATGGCACTTTCTCCTTAGCTGCGATGGTTGGCGTTGCCTATTTGTTTAAATCTAAAGGGATGCTGCAAGATCGTTTGCCTAGCCTTGAGGTGTTGGATGATGTGATGTACAAAGCGATTGCTGTTGGTTTTGCTTTCTTCACGATTGCGACAATTTTAGGCGCATTATGGGCGGCCGAGGCATGGGGTGGTTATTGGTCATGGGATCCAAAAGAAACTTGGGCTTTGATCGTTTGGCTCAATTATGCTGCATGGTTGCATATGCGCTTGATGAAAGGTCTCCGTGGTCAGGTGGCTGCGTGGTGGGCAATTGTAGGTCTGTTGGTGACGACCTTTGCCTTCTTAGGCGTTAATATGTTCTTATCTGGATTGCATTCATACGGCGCACTGTAATTACCTGCTAAATCATATAAAAGCGGCACAAGCAATTTTGTTTGTGCCGCTTTTTTTTGGGGCTATTTATCAGCGCTTGTTGAGAGGGTCAATTTGAACCGTTACGCCAGAAACTTTCTGTTTTCTGTAAGGTTCAAACCGAATTCTCGACTTATGAGACACTAAGTAAGTTCAAATCAAGTTGTGTTGTCGTGCATTTAAAAAAGGAGTCATTATGCGTATGCCTTTTCAGCAATATGGTGATCAGCCACCTACTGCTTCAGAAATTACACCGCGTGTTATTGTTGAATCGCGTCGTGATTTTATGCGACAGCTAGCAGTCGGTTCTGTTACTAGCGCTGCGGTTCTTGAAATGCTACAGCGCGAGGCATTTGCACAAAATCCTAGCGCGCAAAAATTAGCTGCTGCAGCCAATTCTAACTACTTGATATTGGATAAGAAGACCTCGTATAAGGATGCGACGACTTACAATAATTTTTATGAATTTGGTACTGATAAGGCGGATCCTGCGGAAAACGCTGACAGCTTAAAGACGCGCCCATGGACTGTGACGATCGAAGGCGAAGTAAAAAAATCTGTTACTTTGGATTTGGATAGTTTATTAAAGTTGGCACCTTTGGAGGAACGTGTGTATCGCTTGCGATGTGTTGAAGGGTGGTCAATGGTGATTCCTTGGATTGGTTACTCTTTATCTAATTTATTAAAGAAAGTTGAGCCAACGGGAAATGCACGTTATGTTGAGTTCATCTCATTGGCAGATAAACGTCAAATGCCCGGCGTGAACAGTCGCGTTTTACAGTGGCCTTACACCGAAGGCTTAAGAATGGATGAAGCAATGCATCCATTAACTCTGCTTGCTCTGGGTATGTATGGGGAGGTTTTGCCTAAGCAAAATGGCGCGCCAGTGCGTTTAGTAATGCCGTGGAAGTATGGTTTTAAATCGGCTAAATCCATTGTGAAAATTCGATTGACCAAAGATCAACCGCGTACTTCGTGGAATTTATCGGCTCCAGAAGAATATGGTTTTTATTCAAATGTGAATCCAGAGGTCGATCACCCTCGCTGGTCGCAAGCAAGCGAGCGACGCATCGGTGAAGATGGATTCTTATCGCGCAAACGCAAGACGCTGATGTTCAATGGATATAGTGAAGTCGCCAGTTTGTATACCGGAATGGATCTAAGAAAGTTCTATTAATGCTGACAATTAAATCCTTAAGTCCGCGCCAATTATTCTGGTGCAGAGTGATTGTGTTTGTATTAGCTTTGCTACCGTTTCTGCGCTTGGTTTATGCAGTTTACCAAGATGCACTTGGCGCGAATCCTTTGGAGTTTATTACGCGTAATACGGGTGATTGGGCGCTATATTTTCTTTGTATTAGCTTGGCGATTACGCCACTGCGTAAAATTTTAGAGTGGCATTGGTTGATTCGCTTGCGTCGCATGCTTGGTCTGTATGCCTTCTTTTATGCGTCGCTGCATTTCTTAACCTTTTTGTGGTTTGACCATTTCTTCGACCTGAGTGATATGTGGCGTGATGTGGTAAAGCGTCCTTTTATCACCGTGGGCTTTGTCGCATTCGTGTTGTTGCTGCCTTTGGCTTTGACGAGCAACCAATGGATGATCAGACAGTTGGGTGGCAAACAATGGCAACTACTACACCGATTGGTTTATTTGATTGCCCCCTTAGGCGTACTGCATTATTTCTGGATGAAGGCGGGGAAAAATTTATTACTGCAACCCTTGTTGTTTGCGGCGCTAGTCAGTGGTTTGTTGGGCGTGCGTCTGTATTGGCGTTTGCAGTCACGCATGAAACGCTAGCGGCTTATTTTGTTGGCGTTGTCTCAGTTTGTGTCGGCATTGATTGCGTCACGTTTTGCGTTGCTGAGGGCGCTTTTTTTTCTGGCATGTAAAGTGGTCCTTTTTGACCGCAAGCACTCAGTAACAAAGTGCTGAGAAGAATTGTCCCTGCGATACGTGGGGAAATGCGTGTGTGCTTATTCAAAATCTTGTAACCCGTATAGAATGCCGCATGGATATGCAGAATTTCATTGAAAGTGGGAGTGTAACATGACGGAATCGGAATTTTTAGTGCTGGCGGATAGCTGCTTGCAACAAGTGCAGGAAATGTTTGAGACAGCGTTTGAAACGGATGTATGGGATGTGGATACCAAACGCAGCGGCAATGTTTTAGAAATTGAATTTGTTGGTAATGGTTCTAAGATTATTGTGAATAGCCAAGCACCAATGCAAGAAATGTGGGTGGCTGCGCGATCTGGTGGATTTCATTACAAATATGATGGCGCGTTTTGGCGTAATACACGCGATCAATCTGAGTTATTTGCTGTTCTGCGCGATATTGCAGAATCGCAGAATTGAATCGTTTAGAAAAATAAATTGTAGTCTCAATAAAACACAAAAAATAGCGAGAAAATTTCTCGCTATTTTTTTATTTATCTACTTATTCAATAATTACTTCGTCTGCATTCAAGGCGCGAGGCACGGAACCCGGTGGGTTTTCTACATAGAAGTAGTCACCCTCAGCTTGAATAATGCCGTTTGGAATAGGTCGTTCCATAATCGGGATATCACGTAAAGCGCGTTGCATGTAACTAATCCAAATAGGTAGGGCGAGGCCACCACCTGTTTCGCGATTGCCCAGATTACGCGGTTGGTCATACCCCATCCATGCAACGCCAACGATTTTTGCTTGATAACCTGCGAACCAAGCGTCGATCGAGTCATTCGTCGTACCCGTTTTGCCAGCGATATCTGGTCGTTTTAGCGAGAGTGCTTTGGTCGCGGTTCCAAAGCGAACCACATCTCTGAGCATACTATCCATTAAGAAGGCATTGCGTTCATCGATGACGCGATTGGCTTCGTCCGCTGCTGTGTCGGGCTTGGCTTGCGCGATGACTTTTCCTTCGGAATCCGTAATTTTGGAAATCAGGTAAGGATTTACTTTGTAGCCCCCATTTGCAAACACGGCATACGCTCCAGCCATTTGTAATGGCGTAACGGCACCAGCACCCAACGCCAAGGTTAAGTAAGGAGGATTTTTTTCAGGAAGGAAGCCGAAGCGACTGGTGTATTCCTGCCCGTACTTGGCACCAACTTTTTGCAGTATGCGAATCGTCACCATGTTTT
>VFQS010002552.1_pt1 | contig 14798 bp, 11 predicted proteins | sample 3512361 | NCBI WGS metagenome assembly VFQS01 (sample SAMN10412375, study PRJNA504923) | tailings metagenome | isolation source: Relicate 1 Philex TSF3 active mining | place: Philippines
CGCCGTTTGCATCAGACGCCCCAGGTCAGTCAGCGTGCGCTGGCCAAGGATCTGGGTGTGGGGCTTGGTACGATCAATTTCTGCTTCCAGGCTCTTGTGGAAAAGGGCTTGGTGAAGATGCAGAACTTCAGCCAGAGCAAGAACAAGCTGCGCTATGTCTATTTGCTCACGCCTACTGGAGTGGCGGAAAAGTCCAAGCTGGCGGCGGAGTTTCTGAGGCGGAAAGCGGCGGAGTATGAGGTGCTTGAAACGAAAATTGAGGCGTTGAAGTTGGAGATCAGGGAAGTGCCCCGATGATTGGCATGATCAAAGCGAGGCCAGTGATTCTTTGTGGTGGTTCGGGCACTAGGCTTTGGCCGCTTTCGCGATCTGGTTTTCCGAAGCAGTTTCTTTGTCTGACCGGGAAAGAAAGCCTCTTTCAAAGTGCGACAAAGCGCTTGATGGCTCTTTCGGGCGAACGTGTTGATGTCTGCTCACCCTTTATTGTCACCAATGAGGAACATCGATTTTTGGCACTTGAGCAGTTGCGTGAAATCAGTGTTGTGCCAGGTGCAGCCCTATTGGAGCCGGTGGCTAAAAACACTGCGCCCGCACTTACGTTGGCCGCCCTGGCGGCTGTCGAAAACGGGGAAGACCCCGTGCTGGTGGTTACCCCAGCAGACCAGTCTGTTGCAGACGACATCGCATTCGGCGGCGCCATGCATGATGCCATTCGCCAAGCGGCCGAGGGCGTCATCGTGATCCTAGGCGTCACCCCCGATCGTCCGGAGACGGGCTACGGTTACATCCAGGTTGCTCCGGAATCAGAGAAGTCGGCCGTCGCAGGACCTCATTCAGTACTGTGCTTTGTCGAGAAGCCCGACGCAACCACTGCCAAAACCTATCTCGATCAGGGTGGCTACTATTGGAATGCTGGTATCTTTGTCATCCGGGCTTCGGTTTGGTTGGATGCGCTGCAGTACTTCCGTCCTGATATCTCCGGAGCCTCCAAGGAGGCCTGGGAAACTCGCCACGACGACCAGCTGTTTGTGCGTCCCGGCAAGGAAGAGTTTGCTTCGATTCCGGCCGAGTCCATCGACTATGCCGTCATGGAGCGTTGTCCCGGCAGTACCTTCCCTGTGAACATGGTGCCATTGTCGGCAGGCTGGAGTGACCTAGGGGCCTGGGATGCTGTATGGAATGTGATCCCCAAAGATGGTGAGGGAAATGCCCATTTCGGTGATGTGCTGACTACCGACTGCCGCAATACCCTTGTGCATGCCAGCAGTCGTTTGGTCAGCCTCGTTGGGGTAGATGATCTTGTCGTAGTTGAAACCGCTGATGCGGTTCTGGTGGCTGACAGATCCCGCAGTCAAGATGTAAAGAGAATCGTCGAGCAGTTGCATTCTGAAGGTAGGAGCGAGCATGTCCTGCATCGCAAAGTGCATCGCCCCTGGGGGTGGTACGACAACATTGACGAGGCCGATCGCTTCAAGGTCAAGCGCATTATGGTCAAACCTGGCGCCAGTCTGAGTCTGCAAAAACACCGTCACCGTGCCGAGCACTGGATCGTCGTCAAAGGTGTGGCCGAGGTGACTTGCGGCGACAAAAAGATATCGCTGACGGAAAACCAGTCGACCTACATCCCGCAGGGCGAGGTGCATCGTCTGGCCAATCCCGGCAAATCTTCCCTGGAAATCATAGAAGTGCAATCGGGCAGCTATCTGGGAGAAGATGACATCATTCGCCTCGCAGACCGCTACGGAAGAGACTGAGAACCTACTAAGTTGACGGAAAACTCGTGAATCTGAGCACTGAAAAAATTGCCATCATCGGTCTGGGCTATGTCGGCTTACCCTTGGCGGTGGAGTTTGGGAAATCACGCCCGGTCATCGGTTTTGACATCAATGCCGCGCGAGTCGAAGAGTTGCAGTCGGGGAGGGATAGCACGCTGGAACTCATGTCGGAAGAGCTGGCGCATGCGCGGCATCTGCGCTACAGCACCGATCCGGAAGACTTGCGTCAGTGCAAAATTTTCATCGTGACCGTGCCCACACCGGTAGATAATGCGAACCGGCCCGACCTCATGCCGCTCGTCAAGGCCAGCGAACTCGTGGGCAAATACATGCCCGCCAACTCGGTGGTCATCTACGAATCCACGGTGTATCCCGGAGCGACCGAGGAAGTGTGTGTGCCGGTGCTGGAAAAGTTCGGCGCTAAGACATACAACAAGGATTTTTTCTGCGGCTACAGCCCTGAGCGAATCAACCCGGGCGACAAGGAACGCCGCCTGCCCAACATCAAGAAAATCACCAGCGGTTCCTCGCCCGAGGTGGCGCAGGCCGTGGATGATCTGTACCGACAGATTGTTCTCGCAGGCACGCACAAGGCCAGCAGCATCGCCGTGGCTGAGGCGGCTAAGGTGATTGAAAACACCCAGCGCGACCTGAACATCGCCCTAATGAACGAGCTGAGCCTCATCTTCCACAAACTCGGCATCGACACGCTGGAAGTCCTGGAGGCTGCTGGCACCAAATGGAACTTTCTGCCGTTTCGTCCCGGCCTGGTGGGCGGACACTGCATCGGTGTCGACCCCTATTACCTGACGCACAAGGCGCAGGAGGTTGGCTACCACCCCGAGGTGATCTTGGCGGGGCGGCGCATTAACGACGGCATGGCCAGCCATGTGGCCGACCGGGTGGTTAAGCTGATGCTTCGCAAGAACATTCCGGTGCTCGGCAGCCGGGTGCTGGTGCTGGGCCTGGCTTTTAAGGAAAACTGTCCCGATGTGCGCAACACCAAAGTGGCGGACATGGTGGCCTGTCTTCGGGCGTATAACGCCCGCGTCGATGTGTACGATCCCTGGATCGACGTGGCCGAAGCTGAGCACGAATATGGGCTGCGTTGCCTTACGGCCATGCCGACGCCAGGCCAGTATGCGGCCATCGTGCTGGCGGTCGGGCATCGCCAGTTCGTGGCTCTGGGCGAGCACGGCATCAAGGCGCTGGGCCAACCCGGTGCCGTCGTGTTCGATGTGAAATGCGTCTTACCGCTGGGAGCCTCAGATGGGCGCCTGTAATCTTGAAACTGGAAAAGCAATGCAAAAGGTAGCGCTTATCACCGGTGTCACCGGTCAGGATGGGGCCTATCTGGCCGAGTTCCTGTTGAACAAGGGATATATTGTGCACGGCATCAAGCGGCGCGCGTCCTTGTTCAACACCACAAGAATCGATCATCTCTACCGCGATCCGCACCTGGAAGGGGTGCGCTTCTTCCTGCACCACGGCGACTTGACTGATTCCTCTAATCTGGTCCGCGTCATCCAGCAGACGCAGCCAGACGAGATCTACAACCTGGCGGCGCAAAGTCATGTGGCTGTTTCCTTCGAGTCGCCTGAATACACCGCGGATGTCGATGCGGTGGGCACGTTGCGCATGCTGGAGGCGATCCGCATCCTCGGCCTCGAAAAGAAGACGCGCTTCTACCAGGCGTCGTCTTCCGAGCTATATGGCCTGGTGCAGGAAATCCCCCAGAAGGAGACCACGCCTTTCTACCCGCGCTCTCCCTATGCGGTGGCCAAGCTCTATGCCTACTGGATTACGGTGAACTATCGCGAAGCCTACGGCATGTATGCCTGCAACGGCATTCTCTTCAACCACGAGTCTCCCAACCGGGGCGAAAACTTTGTTACCCGCAAGATCACGCGCGCGCTGGCGCGCATCAAGCTGGGGCTGCAGGACCGGCTCTACCTCGGCAACCTGGACGCCAAGCGGGACTGGGGCCATGCGCGCGATTACGTCGAAATGCAGTGGTTGATGCTACAGCAGGAGCAGCCCGAGGACTTTGTCATTGCCACCGGCGTGCAGTACAGCGTGCGCGATTTTGTCGACGCAACGGCCCGCGAACTGGGCATCTCTATCCGCTGGGAGGGCGCGGGGGTGGACGAAAAAGGCTATGACGCCGCGGGCAAATGCATCGTCAGCGTTGATCCGCGCTATTTCCGGCCGTCCGAAGTGGAGACGCTTCTTGGCGATCCGACCAAGGCGCGAACCAAGCTTGGATGGCAGCCAAGAATATCGTTCGATCAATTGGTGGCGGAGATGGTGCGCGAAGACCTCAAAACGGCCGAGCGCGATGAGCTGGTCAAGAAGCATGGCTACAACGTTCAGGATTACCACGAGTAGTTGTTGTCCAAACATCCGGTAATGTCTGTCGAAACCCCCGTTCCTGTTCGCACGCTTCTGGGCCGACTCTGGCACCACATGGGGCGGCGCCGGCAGCGGCAATTCGCGGTGCTGATGGGGCTGACGCTGGTCGGCACGTTCGCGGAAGTCGTCAGCCTTGGCGCGGTGCTGCCTTTTCTCAGCATCCTTATTGTTCCGGAGAAGGTTTTCAATCATCCGGTGGTCGCCCATATGGCGCCGGCATGGGGCGTTCATTCAGCCGAGCAATTGGTATTGCCTCTGACCTTGGGGTTTGTGGTGATCGCCCTGGTGGCGGGGGCCTTGCGCCTGCTGCTGCTGTGGGCGAATACCAAATTTGCGTTCGCCAGCGGCGCAGACCTCAGCATCGAGGTCTACCGCAGAACGCTTTACCAGCCCTATCACGTGCACCTGGCTCGCAACAGCAGCGAGGTTGTCAGCGGGATTGTGAACAAGGTCAATGGCGTCGTCTTCTGGGTCATGCTCCCGATGTTGACGCTGATCAGCTCGGTCGTGCTGCTGGTGGCAATCACATTGACGCTGATTTTCATCGATCCATTCGTCGCGCTGACCGCGATCGCTGGATTCGGCGCCAGCTACGGCATCATCACCTGGCTGTCGCGTCGCCGGCTCAAGCTGAACGGACAACGCATCACCTACGAACAAACCCAGGTGATCAAGGCCCTGCAGGAAGGCTTGGGCGGAATTCGTGATGTGCTGCTGGACGGCACGCAGCCCGTCTATTGCGACATCTACTGGCAGGCTGATCGTCCGCTGCGGCAAGCCTATGGCAGCAATATCTTCATCGGAGGCAGCCCCCGCTTTGCCATGGAGGCGCTGGGCATGGCGCTGATTGCCTGTCTGGCTTATGCGCTGAGTCAAAAGGCCGAAGGCATCGCATCGGCCTTGCCGGTGCTGGGAGCGCTAGCCCTGGGCGCGCAGCGCCTGCTGCCGGCGCTGCAGCAAAGCTACAGCGCATGGGCCAGCATCATCGGCAGTTATGCATCGTTGGCCGACACGATCGCGCTGCTCGATCAGCCCCTGCCGGAAGAGCTGCTTCAGCCCGTGCCTACGCCGCTTCCCTTCAAGCAGGCCATCCGCTTTGACGCGGTGCGATTCCGTTATTCCGGTGACGGCCCCTGGGTGCTGGATGGTCTTGACCTCACGATTCCGAAAGGCGCACGCGTCGGCATTGTCGGCAGCACGGGCAGCGGGAAGAGCACCGCGCTTGACGTGCTGATGGGGTTGTTGACGCCAACCGAGGGAACGCTGCTGGTGGACGGCGAGCCTTGTGTCGGCAGCCGGGTGCGGGCATGGCAAAAAACCATTGCGCACGTCCCGCAAAGCATTTACCTGGCCGATACCACGCTGGCGGAAAACATTGCATTTGGTGTGCCCCAGGATGCCATCGACATGGATCGCGTGCGCCGGGCTGCGCGGCAAGCGCACATTGCAGACTTCATCGAAAGCCGTCTCGAGGGTTATCGGGCCAAGGTCGGTGAGCGCGGCATCCGTCTGTCGGGCGGGCAGCGCCAGCGCATCGGCATCGCACGGGCGCTTTACAAGCAGGCTAAAGTGCTGGTGTTCGACGAGGCCACCAGCGCGCTCGATAATGCGACGGAGCTTTCCGTGATGGATGCCATCGATGGACTCGACCGGGATTTGACCATTATTCTTATCGCGCACCGGATCACCACCCTGAGCCGCTGCGACACGATCGTTGAACTGGAGCACGGACGCGTGCAGAGGCAAGGCGCCTACGCGCAACTGCTGGGTGCCAGAAGGGAGATATGAGCGAATCAAGAATGACCACTGCTTTTCGATCTTTCGTCTGGCGCATCGGGCGCAAGCTTTACTGCTGGGCGAGACGTGAAATATCAAACGATCCTGAAACAAATGGTGAATACTGGCTGCTGGCGCAAGTGGTGCAATCTGCACCGGGCACAACGCTCGGTTTTCTGGATATTGGCGCACGCCTGGGGGATTGGTCTGACCGCGCGCAAACCTTGCTCAAGCGCGCAAACCGGTCGGGGCTTGTGCATGCGTTCGAGCCGTCAACCGCTTCGTATGCATATATCGCCAACAGACTCAAGTCGAACGAATCGGTCCAGATCCACAAACTGGCCTTGTCAGACCAGTCCGGCGTCAGGGATTTTTTTGTCGTTGACGATCTGGCTGGTATCAACTCGCTCATTCCGGTTTCCGGCGCCAAGATGGAACAGGTGGATTGCACGCGGGCCGATGATTTTCTCGCCGCAAAAAAAATTGAACACATTGTGTTTGTGAAAAGTGATGCTGAAGGGCATGACTTCAACATCATTCAAGGAGCATCCGAATTGCTTCGGCAGGGGCGCGTGGATGTCTGGCAGTTCGAATACAACCACCGGTGGTTGCCAGGAAGAGGCCAGTTGAAGGACGTGTTTGACTTCATCGCCGACAAGCCCTACCTGCTCGGGAAATTGTTTGCCAACGGCATCCAGATTTACGAGCAATGGCATCCAGAGCTTGAGCGTTATTTTGAAGCCAACTATGTGCTCATCAGACGGGGCTGCAGGTTCGAGCGGCTGTGTTCGCATGTGCGGTTTGATCACAGAAATGTTCTTGCACCGCTTGAGTCCTGAAAGCAAAGTCTCCTCTTCGCGGAGCGTCTGGATTGACTGAAGTCGCCACCAATTTCTCCTCGGCAAATACCTGGTCGCAAGACAAGTGGCGGTTCGCGGCCCGCTGCGCATGGGTCAACTGCGTGATCTTTCTGGCCATGACAGCCTGCATCTACGCATTCAAGCCGCAGTCATTGGAAATCATCCTGTCCGTCCCAGCCGTTTTCTTTGCCGGCAGCCTGCTGACATTTGCGCTGATGGTGCAAAGCGGGGCGGCGCTGGCGCCCATTGCATGGTTTGTGTTGGGCGCGGGAATTTATTTCGGGCTGGGCAGCGTGGCCGGCGGGCTGCGCGTGCATCCGTATTCGGAGCAACTCTTCGGGGCCGACACCCTGTACCTGACCCGCGTCAATCTGCTCAATGCGTGCTCGGTTCTGATCGTTGTCGGTGTTGCCCTTTCCTTTCACAAGGTGAGCGAATCCACTGGTTGGGCGCAGAGTGATGCAAGGCTTGCGCGGGACGGATGGCTCCGCAAATTATTCCCATATGTACTGGCCGTCGCTGCAGCCGGGGTTGGACTGGAGTTCGTTTTCTTCCCGATTGCCGAGAGCCTGCTGCTGCGCAGTGCAATGGGAAAGATTCACCTGTTCATACCTGCGGCTTTCTTGCTGCTGGGGATGCTCTGGCAACGCATGGGATGGCAACTCAAGATGGTGACCATGATGGCGTTCGCGCTGGAGGTCTTGAATGGCCTCATCGCTTTCAACAAATATCAGATCATCTATGCCATGCTTGCTTTGATCATGGGCATGTGGATGATCCGAGCCTCCTGGAAATCCGTCTTTCTGACGATGGCGGGCCTGGTGCTGGTGTTCTCCGTCATCAACCCCCTGATCACCCTGGGGCGGGCGCACTTGGCCTACGACCCGCAGAAGAACACGCTGGCAGCCCGGATGGAAATTCTCCGGGATGCGGGGCTTGCACTTCTGAACCCTGACGAAGAATTTCTGACGATCGCTGGCGGGCAAGTCATCCGGTTCAACTTGAAGGCAATGAGCAGACCGCAAGAAAAGGCGCGCGCCATGGGTCGGAGGTTCGAAGTGGCCTCCATTCAGGGCTATCTGATCAATGAATACGACAGCGGTCGACAGGGCAACACCTTGTCGAATTTCTGGGTGACGTTCATTCCAAGAATGCTCTGGCCGCAAAAACCGGTCATCACGCAACCGGGAGGCGAGCTGCACAAAAAATACTACAACGATCCCAGCCAGACGAGCAGTGCGCTTGCGCCCACCTATTCCGCCGAAGCCTACTGGAACTACGGCGTTTCGGGCGTGGTGCTGGTCTCCGTGCTGCTGGGGCTGGCGATCGGCTGGCTCTCCCGCTATTCGTTCCTGGCGGTCTCGGGGGCGCGGCCGGAATACTTCTTCATCGCCTTCCCTGTCGCAATCTGGGCGTGTTTTGTGGAGTCATGGCTGGTCTCCGGCTACCTCGGCGAATTCGTGATCTTTGTCGTCATCCTGATCATCGCCCGCATCCTGATGAAGTGCCACGACTATCTGAAAAACAAGAAAGCATGGCGATCCCCCCAAACACCCGGCAACACGAACTGATGAAAATTCTTTTCATCGCCGGCGATGTCGGCCAGATCGGAGGCATAGAGAAATACAACCGCGATTTCCTGGCAGCGCTGGGCAAGACGGGTGTGCAAGTCTCGCTGGTCACGCGCAACAAGGGCGGCCTGTGGGCAAAAATCTCCTTCGTCCTGCGCGTGCTGGGGGCGTTTGTCCGCCAGCGCCCGGACATCATCTGTTGCGCCCATCTGAATTTTGCCCCGCTGTGCTTAGCCCTCAAGCACCTGTTCAAGGCTCGGTACACGCTATCGCTCTACGGTATCGAGATCCCCGGCATCCGGGGTTGGCTCAAAAGAAAGGCTGCCTGCAGTGCGGTCCTCCTTGTCACGATCTCCGAGTACTCCCGAAGTCTTATCCTAGAGCAATTACCCGAGGCAGGCGACCGCATATTCATGTTGCCCAGCGCGGTCGACGGCGCCGTCTTCATGATTAACGACAAAAACGGGCAACTGCAAGGAGCGCACGGCTTGGCTGGTCGGCCGGTGATTCTTTCGCTGGCGCGCCTGTCTACGCCGGAGCACAAGGGGCAGGACCGGGTTCTTAAATCACTGCCGCTGGTGTTGCAGCAGGTGCCGGATGCGGTCTATCTGGTGGTAGGCGGCGGGACGGACGAGCGGGTCGATGCCGTGCTGCGGAAACATCCGGAACTCAGGCCCAGCGTGGTGTTTGCCGGGGCCGCCGCTGATGACCAGCGCGTGGATTATTACAATCTGGCAGATGTCTATGTGCTGCCCTCGAAGTTCGAGGGCTTCGGGATCGTCTTCATCGAGTCGCTGGCGTGTGGCGTCCCGGTCGTGGCAAGCGATGGCTATGGTTGCCGGGCCGGATTGCTGGACGGCGAACTGGGCCTGCTGGCGCCGCCGGATGACGTGCCCGCCATTGCGCAGGCCATCGTGGCGATCCTGAAGAAAACTGCGCCGCCGCAGTTGTTCGAGCGCGAGGGTTTGCGCCGGAAGACATTGGCGGTGTATGGAATGGACAAGTGGAACGAGCGCGTTGACAGCTTGGTGAAACGGCTGGCTTCGGGCAACATCAAGAATCAGGCAGGTTGCTGACATGGACAACGCCCCGTTCATCTCGATTTGCATCCTGAGCTATAACCGTCCGGAGACATTGCTCAGGTTGTTGCGCACCATCGATGCCACCTGCACCAGCGATATCGAAGTGGTGGTTTGCGAGGATTGCAGCCCGCGGCAAAAGGAAATCCGTGCGGTGGTCAGCGACTTTGCTTCGCAGCGGCCGTATCCGGTGCGCCACTTCGAAAACGAACGCAACCTCGGCTACGACGGCACGTTCAACCGGCTGGTGCAGCACGCCGCAGGCAGATGGCTGGTGTTCATGGGGGACGATGACGAATTTGTTCCGCATGCCTTCGACAAGATGTACGCCTTCCTGAAGGAGCATCCCGATCTGGGCTACGTCATGAAATCCCACTACCTGATCCACGCCGACAGTGAGCGGGAGAAGTTCCGTTATTTCAGGTCCACCGAATTTTTTCCGCCCGGCGTCGATACCTATGTGAAGCTTTTTCGCCGCAGCGTATTCATTGCCGGCTTCACTATCCGGCGCGAATACGCTGTTCCGTTCATCACCGACCGTTTCGACGGCACCATGCTCATGCAGCTGTACCTGCTGGCGGAAGTGGTGCTGACGCATCCATCGGCCTACTTTGACGAACCCTTCACGCAGCAATACGCATCGCACGAGCACAACGCTGGCGATGTGATGTTCGACCGGGAAAAGAAAAAATTCATTCCGCGCCGGCCGACGCTGGATATCTCGTTGAAGTTCCTGAAAAGCTTTGCCGACATCACGGCCTATATCGACCAGACGCATCATCTTGATTCGACCCGCAGGATCAAGCACGACATGTCGAAATATTTTTATCCCAGCCTGGCGATCCACCGCGACGCTGGGTTGGCGTTTTTTCTCAAGTATGTGCGCGAGCTGAACAGGCTGGAGTTCAACGCCTCCGTGTACTACTACATTTATGTCTTCATGCTGGTGGTCCTGGGCCGGCGCATCTGCGACTGGGGAATCTATTCGCTCAAGCGCATGCTCGGGTATACGCCGCAACTGTAGGAGCAGGGATCGAGATGGGCATCACACAGGGTGGGTTCGAGACGGAAAGCCGGACCATGCGGTTTTTCAGAAAAATCGGCATGGACCCGATCGCATGGTCGTTGCGGCGCGTGCATTGCCCGGTCGGCAAGGACGCGCTCGTGCTGGAAGTCGGCAGCGGCGCGTCGCCGTATTTCCGGGCAAACGTGCTGTGCGACGCCTACGAGGAGACGCAGGAACGCTTCTTCACCCCCCTGGTCCACGACCGGCCCACGGTGCTGGCGTTCGTGGAGCAGTTGCCGTTCAAGGACGATGCGTTTGATTTTGTCATTGCGTCCCACGTGCTGGAGCATTCGGCAGAGCCGGAGAAATTCCTGGCTGAAATCCAGCGCGTCGCGAAAGCGGGATATATCGAAGTGCCGGATGCCTTTATGGAGCGTCTCACCCACTACGGCTTCCATCGCCTGGAAATCACGGACGAGGTGGACGGCCTGATCATCCGGAAAAAGAAAGGCTACATCCAGGACGAAGAAGTCGTGGGGCTCTTCCACAACAAGGCGCGCCCCTTCTTCCCCAAATGGGTGGCACGTTTCCCGTTCCAGTTCCATGTCCGCTACTATTGGTCGAAAGACACCGGGGGCATTCGCTACAAGGTGCTGAACCCCGAGTGCCCGGCGGACTGGTCAGCCCCGCAATCTCCCGTGCCGGCCGAAACGCCGCGCCTGCCCCTGATGGCCGCAGTGAAGCAGAAAACCCTGGCAGTGGTCCGAAGGCTGTTTTCCCAGTCGGCCAGAAACAAATCCATCGACCTGCTGGGCCTGCTCAGGTGCCCGCAGTGCGGCGGCGCAGATTACAAGATGGACGACGCGGGCGCGCATGCCGTCTGCAGGAAGTGCGGCGCCAGCCACACCATCTTCGTTCCGACCTGCAGGCGCAACCCGGCATCCGGCGCTGCATGAGCAGGATACTTTTCATCGGCGATCTGAACGAATACGGGCGCGGCTACCAGCGCTACCGCACGCTCAGGGAGATGGGGCACGATGTCGTCGCGCACTCCCACACGTTTGTCTCCGCGCCGGGCAAGATCCAGCCGCCGACGCTGCTTTACCGTATTTTCTGGAAACTGCGGCTGCCGCTCGACGACATGGGGGTCAACGCCGCCCTGAAGGCAGAAATCCGAAAATCCCGCTTCGACATGATCTGGATCGAAAAAGGCAATATGGTCCACCCCTGGACGCTGGCCGCCATCAAGAGGATGGCGCCTGACGCGGCGCTTGTCTCGTGCTCGGAAGACGACATGTACGCTCGGCACGGGCATTCCCTGTGGTACCGCTGGGGCCTGCACCACTATGATTGCGTGTTCACGACCAAGGAATACAACCTGCAGGAACTGAAGCAGTTGGGCGCGAAGAAGACAAAACTGTTCCTCGATTCCTACGACGAAAAAATCCATCGGCCGATGCAGCTAACGGATGCCGAGCGCGACCGTTTCGGGTGCGATGTGGGCGCCATAGGCGCGTTCGAGCCCGAGCGCGCCGCGTCACTGCACTATCTGGCTGAAAACGGAATCAGGGTAAGCATCTGGGGCAACGGCTGGAAAGACTGGGTTGGCCGCCATCCGAACCTGGACGTCAGGAACGAATTCCTCTTCGGTGATGATTATTCAAAGGCCATCTGCGCAACAAAGATAAACCTCAATTTCCTACGCAAGATCAACCGCGACGAGGTGACGAGCCGCAGTGTTGAAATTCCCGCTTGCGGTGGTTTCATGCTGGCCGAGAGAACCCGGCGGCATCTTGACTTCTTTGTCGAGGGAAAGGAGGCGGAGTTGTTCGGCTCCGATGAGGAACTGCTGGCAAAAACTAAGATATACCTTCAGAACGAACCGGACCGGGAGAAGATTGCCCGGGCCGGACGCGAAAGATGCCTAAATAGCGGGTACAGCATGCGTGCACAATTTACCGCGATGCTAGCGCAAGCTAGCGATTGAATGACCCGCCCGCGTGCACCAGCTTCAACTGCAAAACGGATTTATCGATATGAACAAGCCTGAAATGTACAAAGAGCTTACATGCTGCCGCGTCTGCGGTTCCCTCCATCTGACGGATGTGCTGTCACTCGGCAGTCTGGCAGTTTCAGATTTTGTAGACAACCCGGCCTCAGAGACGGGGATAAAGGCGCCGCTGGATTTGGTGCTCTGTGACCCCGGGCAGGGTGGCTGCGGGCTGCTGCAGCTGCGGCATACGGTTTCCAGCGAGGCCATGTACCGGAATTACTGGTATCGCTCCGGCATCAACCGCACTATGACGCAAGAGCTGGCAGACATCGCCAGCAATGCAAGCCGTGCCGCCGGCCTGAAGGCGGGCGACTATGTCATCGACATCGGCGCCAATGACGGCACCCTGCTACGCGGCTACGACGTCAAGGGCCTGAACACAATAGGCTTCGAGCCCGCAAGAAACCTGTATGAATACGGCGAGAAGGGCACAACCAAAATCATCGTCGACTTTTTCAACCACGCCGCCTGGTCAAAGGCGTTTGGTGCGGCCAAGGCCAAGGCCATCACCGCCATCGGCATGTTTTACGACCTGGACGACCCGAACAGCTTTGTGGCGGATGTCTGCAAGTGCCTGGACGACCAGGGCGTGTTCATCATCCAGATGATGTACATGCCGTGTGCGCTGGAGAGGAATGCGTTCGACGGCATCTGCCACGAACACCTTGAGTACTACACCATGCACTCCCTGGAAAACCTGCTGGCACGGCATGCGCTAGAAATCTTCGACGTGCAGATGCGCGAAGAGATCAATGAAGGCAGCGTCCGCTTTTTTGTGCGCAAGAAAAACGCGCCAGTTCCCGGCGCCGGTGATGTCGGCGGCAAGGCGCGCGTGCAAGAGTTGAGGAATTCAGAAAAGAAGCTCGGACTGGAGGAGCTTGGCACGTATGCGGAGCTGGCCAAGCGCATCCAGGCGGCCCGGCAGACCACGCTGGACTTTCTGAGGCAGGAAAAGGCCAAGGGCAGAAAAATACACGGATATGCGGCCTCCACAAAAGGCAACACCACCCTCCAGTACTACGGGATCACGACCGACCTGATCGATGCCATTGCAGACCGCAATCCGACCAAATGGGGGAAGTCCACCGTCGCTAGCGGGATCCCCATCATTTCAGAAGAAGAATCCCGGAACCAGAAGCCCGACTATTACTTTGTGCTGGCCTGGCATTTTTTGAATGAATTCGTCGACCGCGAGCACGAATTCCTGGAGCGTGGCGGCAAATTTGTGGTTCCCATGCCCCATTTCAAAGTCATCTCGCGCTGAGGCTCTTCCCATGGAAGAGATAAACAATGGGGGAAATGTAACCGATGTGTTTGGCGGCTCGGAGAAGTTGCTGAGCATCTGCATACTTTCTTATAACCAGGCAGATGAAATCGAACGACTTCTAAATTGCCTGGTTCCTCAATTCACAGACGAAATCGAGATTGTCGTGAAGGACGACAGCACAAATGACGAGACAGAACTCTTGGTGAATAGATTCACAAAAGTTTTGCCGATACGGTACTACAGAGGAGTTAAAGAGGGGATCGACAGGACTGTCATTTTCCTCACGCAAAAGGCGCTAGGTAAATTTGTCTGGTGGATGGGGGATGACACGATAGAACCCGGTGGTGTTGCTGCGGTTGTCGACGTCATTAAATCCAGGCCATCAGTAAATTTTATATGGGCTAATTACCAGCTTTTCAATACGAGAAATCTTGGAATAGATATTCAGGATAGAGAATGCTTTATTGAAAAAAATAAACTTTTGGTTTTGGGCGGGGCGGGACTTGGATTTATTTCCGCTACCATCTTCAATAGAGATCTTGGCTTAAAATGTTTAATTAATGCCAATAAATATGTGGGCTCTTTATTTTCCAATCTCTACATAGTCTTGCATGTTATTGCTCAACCTGGAGATTGCTATTACTTAAGAGGCCCTGTGGTGATCTGCCATCCAGCGACAAGTGACGAAATAAAGAGCGTAGTTGTTAAAGATGGTGGGCTAATAAAAAATGAAGCATTTCAAGTTTTTGGGGTTAATTTTTCCAACATCGTAAGGGAATTTTCAAAATCGTTTGATTCGAAAATAATAAATAAAACGCTCAAAAAGAGTTTTGGACAAACATGGCGCGGGGTATTGGTTGGAAGCATTGGAGGATGGGATACAACCAAAGGCAAGAGATTAAAGCTGATAAGAAATTTTTGGATGTTTCCAGAATCTTGGATAGCTTTTGCTCTATTTTTGCTGCCGACGAGTACTCTCAATAAATTGTATAAATTTTA